>ERZ827520.100-NODE-100-length-137860-cov-24.982156_pt1 | contig 137860 bp, 178 predicted proteins | sample MGYA00519581_ERZ827520 | MGnify/ENA primary metagenome ERZ827520 (study PRJEB31778, sample SAMEA3449339) | human gut metagenome | biome: human gut; feature: human-associated habitat; material: faeces | place: United Kingdom | collected 2010/2012 ... | reverse complement strand
ATCTGCTATAACATTACCTAATTGAACGTTTCTATCTACGTATATTATTTCTACATCTAGTAATAATAAATTATATATTAATTCAGTTATATACATATCATGCCTAAGTAATCTTTCATTAGGTTTATTTTCAATATAATAAATATATTCTCTATTATATATTCCACTTCTAAATCGTTTTAATTGCTTATATTCTACTAATTTATTAGCTCTTCTATCCCAAGTGGTATTAGTTAATCCTGTAAAAAATAAGTTTCTTATATGTTCTGTTCTACACATAGCAACTAAATTAATAAAGTTTAATACATTTAAATCTCTTTCCGTCATATTATCACCTCAATATAGTATATGTATATATTTAAATAATGTTACTAAAATATTTTTTTTAATATTTAGGAAACATTTACTACACACTTGCATATAGTTAAGTAAAAGGAGATGATAATATGAGTAATGTAATAGAACCTTTAACAAATACTATTTGGGATACAATAACATTATTATGTAAATCAGTTTTAGATGTATTTAATATTAAACATATTGATTTTACTGATTTCTTTAATAATATCAATATGAAGAATGTTTCTGGAGATATACCTAAGTTAAGAAAGAAATGGGAGGATGAAAATTATAAGATATATGAATTTATAATACCTGTAGGAATGACTATAGATGATTTTAGTAATAATAAGAATAAGTTTTGTCATTTATTAAATAAAGAAAAAGAAGATGTTAGTTTTAAAAAGAATGGATATTATATTCAATTAAGAATTAAAAAGGAAGAGATAGTGTGTGCTGACTTTGATTTAGAAAAACATAAAGCTAAAGGATACAAAATCCCTATTGGAATTAATTTAGAAGATTGTAGCATTAGATATATTGACTTTAGTGAACCTTCTAATGCACATATGTATTTGGCGGGAGCTACTAGATGTGGGAAATCTAATTGTTTAAGAGTTATTATATCTCAATTAGTTATGAAAAGAAAATGTGATGTTGTATTAGATTTAATCAATGAAAAGAGAGTAGATTTATTTGAATTTAGAAACTGTAAAAATGTAATTCATTATACAGAAAATAGAGATGAAGCTGAAGATATATTATTTGATGCTATACAAGATATAGATAAAAGATATGAACAGTTTACTTATAGAAATTGTACTGATATATGGGAGTATAGAAAGTTTAAAAAGATACCTATTAGATTTATAGTGATAGAAGAGTTATCTTCTTATATGAAGAATAAAGATTTTCATAATATGCTAGCTTTAATAGCTAGTAGAGGTGCAGGAGCAGGGGTATTTCTAATACTAACTACCCAATTACCTTCTAAAGATATATTACCTAATATAACTAAACAGAATATAAATATCGTTATAGGTGGTAAATGTAAAGATGAAATTAGGTCTAATATGATAATTAACTATGGATATTTACATTTATTAAGAGGTGCAGGGAATATGAGAGTATTTGACTATGAAGAATATGGTACAGAAATACAAACTTTCTATATTGATAGAGAGACTGTACTTAAAATATGTGAAAAGTATGGTAAAAAGAAAGAGGAGGTAAAATAATGAAGTATACATTATATGAATCTATAGAAGATAGAGATGATTTATATGAAAATATTTATATGAATGAAATTGAAACAAAAAATAAAAAAGAAATAGAAGAGGAAATAAATAAATTAAAAGAAAAATGCAGTAAAAATCCTTCATACGTATATGCATATGATGTTATTAAAAGATTCTTTTAAGGAGGTTATAATATGAAAGAACTTTGGGAAGTGGAATGGGAAAGTAAATCGAGAGATGGAATGAGAATGACTTGTGGGATAATAAAAGAAGACACATATGAAGAATTAAGAGAATCTATGAAATACTATGCACATAGAAATAAGCGTGAATTAATTACTACAAGACCTACTAAATTTGGTGAAATTATTAAGAAAAAATACGAATAAACGATTAAATTTAGTGAAAAATGAGTAAAAATATAGTAAAAAAATAAGGAGGTGTAACTATGAAATATGAATTATATGGATATATGCAGGACAGATTTGATTGTTGTAGAACAATTTATAGAAAGAGAGCAAAGCTTGAAAATAAAGAGCAAATCAAGGAAGAAATTGAAGAATTAAAAGAAATATGCAATAAAAATCCACGCTATGAATATGAATATAAAATAATTAAAAAATTATTTTAGGAGGTTAATGGTATGAAAGAGATTTGGGAAGTAGAATGGAAGATGGAATCAAAAGATAGAATGGAAATAATTGGCGGATTAATTAAAGAAGATACATTAGAGGAGTTAGAAACATCAATGGAAACTTATAAAAATAGGTCAATACTTGGGAAAATTTTTATGAAACCTACTGAATTTGGTGAAATTATTAAGAAAAAATACGAATAAAATACTAAGTTTTTAGCAAAAAATGAGTAAAAATGTATAAAAAACAAAAGAAAAAGCCCTAAAAAGGGCTAATTATTACATTTTTGGGATAAAATATAATAATTTAATTAAAATTGTAAGAAAATTCTATGTTATACGTGATATTCGCAATTCTTATGAGAGTGTACTATATTATGATAACATGAAAAATATATTTTGTCGATAGATTGATTAAAAAATACTTGTCTTTATAAATAAGTCAGTATAATACTTAATTTTATTATTTAATACAGCTTTAAAGTAAGGATATACATTATAATCTATTTTATCTACATTAAATTTAGATAATGTTATATTAATTGATTCAATAAAAGCCTGGTTCATATCTTCGTATGTGAAATCTATTAGTTCAAAATCTTTTTGAAAAGATGATATACAATTATTTGATATTAAATTCTTATTAGAAATGTACGACAATGGTGAAATTTGTTCAGTTTGTTTCTTTTTAAAATATACTCTTTTATCTAAATCCTTTACATGAAATGTTATAGACTTTACACTTCGTCCTTTTTTATTTTCAGTATATGATAATTCAAACATTCCAGTATTATTTAATTCCTTTTTAGCTCGTTGAAGAACATTTCTTTTAAAATCAGCATACAAATTATATTTGTTATTTAGCATTAATAAATCTTTTAATTCATCTAGTTCATATGTTATATCTTCTTTTGTATTACTCCATAACCTAAGAAGGTCATATAATCTTTGACTATATATTGATTTTAAAGTTAAAAATACTTTCATATTAATAGGTGTATAAGCTTTGTAATTCATAAGAAGATGATAAACTTTATCAATGACAACTATTTTAAATAAATCTTCTTTTTTATTATATTCATACCCAGCTATGATGCTATATTTACAGCTCCACTCACCATCTTCTCTAAAGTATATTTTTTCATCTAGCATATTATCTAATACTTTTTTAATACCTGGAACTGTTTTCTGTGTTTTATTTGAAATAAGATTTTGAAATTCTTGTTTACTTATATAACAATATGCATTACCAGACTTAGCCTTCTGAAGTTTATACAATATGAAAATAAATATATTATTATGCATAAGAGATATGTTATATCTAGCACTAACTATTGTATTATTCTTCATAAGTATTTGATTTTTACTCATATTAAACCTCCTTAATTACTCATAGTTATATTATAACCCTTAATGTCTCATATTAATAGTCCCTTATTTTAACATATTTAAAGTTATTATGAGTAATTAAGGAAATAAAATGTCCTTAAAAACACATATTTATAAACGAAATGATACTTAATTTAACATATATATCCCTTAAAAGCACATATTAAAACCTTTAAAACTCATATATAATATGATGAACACAAGGAATATCAATAGAAGTAGCTTTCTTAAATACTATTAAATACTAAATTAAATACTATATATATTAAATAATATAATTCATAGGTAATTTTTCATTATTAGTTGTTAATTATATAAATATAGGAGGTGTTTAAAATGAGAAGATTATAAAATTTTAAAACATAACTAATAAATTAATAATAGGAGGAACGATATGAGAGAAATAATTAATAGAGTTGGTGAAATAAATTATAATACATTTGGTAGTAAAATGATTATTGTGGAATATAGAGGAGCATTAGATATAGATGTTTACTTTCCAGAGTATGATTGGATTGTTAAGAATGTAAGATATACTGTATTTAAAAATGGTAATATTAAGTGTCCTTTTGATAGAAGTGTATTTGGAGTGGGTTATTTAGGTGAAGGTAAATATAAATGCAAAGAAAATGGAAAAGATACTAGAGTTTATAAAACTTGGCATCATATGCTAGAAAGATGCTATGATAAAAAATATAAAGAAAAACATCCTACATATATCGGCTGTGAAGTATCAGAGGATTTTCATAATTTTCAAAACTTTGGCGAATGGTTTGACAATAATTATTATACAGTTGAAGGTGAAAGAATGCATTTAGATAAAGATATTTTAGTAAAGCACAATAAGATATATTCACCAGAAACCTGTGTTTTTGTACCTCAAAGAATTAATAATTTATTTATTAAAAATAATAAAAATAGAGGTGAATCGGCTATTGGCACATATCATTATAAAAATGGTAAATATGAAGTACATTGTAGTTTAATTAATCCTAAAACTGGTGAATCAAAAAGGAAATATTTTGGATATTATGAAACTGAACTAGAAGCATTTGAAATTTATAAGTATTATAAAGAATGCAATATAAAACAAGTTGCTGATTATTATAAGGAACAAATACCTGAAAGATTATACAATGGTATGTATGATTACATAGTGGAAATTAACGATTAAAATAATACATATATTTGAAACGTTTTTGTAATAATTATTACATACACAAAAAATATTATCAAGATAACACATATTTTTTGTAATTCATAGGTAATTTTTTATACAGTTATGTTAATACATAAATATAAAATAAATTAAAAGGAGTTGGTATTATGTGGAGATATGTTGGTAAAAATTGTACGACATTATCTGGAACTGTGATAACTGCATTTATATTATTTAAAGCTTTTAAATATTCAGTTATAGTTGGTGACGCATTTGGAGAGGTGGCTTTCATGATAACATTAATAGGAATTATGTTTCTTCCTATGATTACACTGATAATGATAGTAGTAATTCACGACGCTATAATTAAAAAGAAAAATAATGAAAACCATAAGTAATTTTTAAATAGGTTTTGTTAATATAATAATATAAGAAAGGAGGTGGTAGACCATGAATATATAAGAAAAGATGAAGCATTTAAAATACATTGGTGTTATATGGATTGTATAAAAAATATAAGCATTATCAAAAATAATTAATAAAAAAGGAGTGGTATTGTGATTAAATTTAAAAATATATTATTTAATATAGGATATGTGTTATTAGGTGTCTTAGGTTGGATAGGAATATTTATATGTATTTATGTATTAGGCTGTACGTGTTTTATTTTGTTTTATTTATTAATGAATATAAAAATTATAGAATTTATAATATTAGCTATAGCTTGTGCATTTTGTTTATTAATGTGTTGGTGCTTAGGAAAGGCTATAATAGATAAAATCAAATATTACATAGCTAGAAGAAAAATTAATAAAGGAGATAAATAATTATGAAAAGTAAATATAAAAGAATAATAGCAATAGACGCTGATACAAAAGAAGAGTTGGGAAATGTATATGTAGCAAAAGACGAAGAACTTATTATGGGGACTAAGAAAAAGTTATCTAGTAACCAAAAAGATTATTTACAAAAGAAGGACGTTATGGGTGAGATGGCTGAAACTCTAGGTGGATATGTTCATGTATTCTATGTTAAAGATGAACTATTATATAATAAACTAAATCTGAATCCAGCAGATGTAAGTAGATTTCTTTATTTGGCTACATATATAAGCTATAACTATAAAGATGGCAATATGTTAGTCAAAAAAGAAAAAGGACAATTAAAACCTATGATACAAAAAGATATAATGAAATTAATGAAATTAGGTAAAACCACTTTCTTTAGTTTCATAAAAGAAATGAAATCTAAAGAATTAATAATTGAAAAAGACGGTGCTTTTTATATAAACGAAAAATATATTTCAAAAGGTAGAATAAAAGATAATAAAGATAGTTATATAAGACTTTACATAGATACAACTAGATATTTATATGAACATTGCACAACCACAAAACACAAACAATTAGGTTATGTTTTACAATTATTGCCATATGTTGATTTCGAGACAAATCATATCTTAATCAACGATGAAAAAGCTGAAATTAGAGATATTATGAAATTACTAGGTTTATCAGCGAACAACAAGCAATCAATAAATAAATTTAAAAAAGCACTGTTAAATTTTACTATAAATTATCAAGATAATGATTATTTTCTATTTGGGGCACATACATATGAATATGGTAAAGAGTTTAGAACATATTTTGTAATCAACCCATTAGTTTTATTTGCAGGTAACAATATAGCATTAATGCAAGACGTTTGTAAACAATTAGTCATTAAACCATAGGGTCAACCTAAATTGAACCAAATTAGGCTATGGTCAACCTAAATTGAACTATCAAAATAAGAAATAATACATAAAAACGAAGTAAATACTAAGTGAGCATATATTAATATTAGACTATAACTATTAACAGTAGGAGTGATAAGATTGAGTGATTATAAAAATAATTAATAAAATAATTCCCCTTATCTCAATAAGGGGAAGAGTGAATAATAATTTGGTTTTTAATTATTATAAACGACTAGGGGATGAAGAATTGTAATTATTCGTCAAGAGTTAACATAAACCATTAACTCTTTCCTCTTCTTTCTTAATTTATTCATTTCATTCATAAATACGAAAGATTAAATATAATTTTAATTCATAGGTAATTTATATGACGCTAATGTTAATATACTAATATAAGGAGGTGGTGAAAATATCTAACGAGAGCTTTTCTAAGAGTTTTTAATTGAAAATAGGATTAGTTATTCAAGAAAGAGATAGAATGGCTTAAAATTGAATTTAGAAGGTATAGACATGAAAGTGTATGTTGTCACAGAAATATATTTTAGTGAAGAAGGAGTTCATAAGGAAGTTAAATGTGTTTGTAAAGATGAAAATACAGCTAGAGATAAAATGAAAGAATATGCAAAGAAACAACTAAAGGAACAATTTGAATATGAAGATTGGGCAATAACAACGATAGAAGACGATGAATGTATTTTAGACAGTATATATGAATCACTTGTATTTAAAATAAATGAATGGGAGGTAATATAAATGGAATATATTAATATAGCTTTTACTGGTCATAGACCAAATAGGTTGTATGGTTATGATTTAAATAATCCTAGATATAAGCAATTATCTAAAATATTAAAAAAGTTATTAGATAAAATAGATTATGATAATCCAGGGAAAGGACTTAAAGGTATAGTTGGTGGAGCTTTAGGATTTGATACTCTAGCATATAATACATTGTATAATAAAAAAATGAGTGGTGAATTTCCAGAGTATAATTTATTAAAAATAGAAATGGCTATACCTTTTAGAAATCAAAATATAAAATGGAATTATATTGATAAAGTTAAATATTCATTTTGTTTAGAACACTCTGATAAAATAACTTATGTTGATAAAGAAGATAAATATAAAATTAAAGGTGTGCAGGAAGATATTTATCATGTTTCTAAAATGCAAAAAAGAAATGAATATATGGTAGATAATTGTGATTTATTAATAGCTTGTTGGTCTGGAACAAAAAAGGGTGGAACTTATAATTGTATAAAATATGCTATAAAAAATAATAAAAGAATTATTGTGATAAATCCTAATGATTTTAAAATAAAAAAATATAATTTCAAACGAGGTGATATAGATGAGTAGGGCTATTAATATAGATAGAGTTATAAAAATAGAAGAAAAAATTAAACAAGCAATTGAAGAAGGTAAAAATAAGGAACATATAGAAAGATTGTTCTGGAGTTTAGAAAAGATAGAATATAAAATTGATAGAATAGATGATTATTCAAAGTAGAAAATAATTAATAAAAAGGAGAAAATGTTATGAATACAAATTATAAATTATATCAAGGGGATTGTTTGGAGGTTATGGATGAATTAATTAGTTTAGGTGTAAAATTTGATGCTATAATTACAGACCCACCTTTTGGAACGACTGCATGTAGATGGGATTTAGTTATACCTTTTGAAAAAATGTGGGAAAGAATAAATAAATTAATAAAACTTACTGGAGCTGTTGTATTATTTGGAACTGAACCATTTGCAACAAAATTAAGAATGAGCAACTTTGAAAATTATAGATATGATTGGTATTGGAAAAAATCAAAATCTTCTTTATATCAACACGCTAAAAACAGACCAATGCGAGCTATAGAAAATGTTTGTATTTTTAGCAAGAGCAAATGGGGACATAAATCCCAATTAAAGGATAAAAGAATGGAATATAATCCACAAGGTATATCGAGTATAGGAGTAAAAACAGTGACTAAAAATTTTAATGCTGGAGGAGTAGTGGGGGAAAGACCTAACCAAATAGGAAAACAATATGAAGCTTTTACAGGATTCCCAACTGATGTGTTGGAATTTAAAAGTATAACTGGTAAGAGTTGTTTACATCCAACTCAAAAACCAGTAGATTTATTAGAATTTTTAGTTAAGACATATACCAATGAAAATGATTTAGTACTAGATTTCACAATGGGTAGTGGTTCAACTGGAGTTGCATGCTTAAATACAAATAGAAAATTTATTGGCATTGAATTGGATGAGAAATACTTTAATATAGCTAAGGATAGAATAGAAGAATTAGATAAAAATAATTAATAAAATAGGGGTGGATAAAATGTCAAGAATTTACTTTAATAGATTTTTTAGCAAAATAAATGGAAAAGGTATATATGATTACACAAAATTAGATACAAATATAAATGATTTAGAAGAGAGAATACAATATGTATATGATTTATTAAATGTTATAAAAGATAAGAATGGAATAGAATTTAGTAACGATGAATTTTGGAATGAAATATTCGTTCAACGTATTAATAAAACAAGTTATATTGATTTAATGCCTAATTCAGAAACAGAGTTATATTCTGAATCAAATATAGCAAAGACTTTAGAAGCTATAGCAAATTATATAATGTGGTGTGACCCTAATAAAAAAAAGAAAGAACATATTAAAATATATGACAATGAAAAGAAGTTTCAAGATGCTATATCTAAAGATAGAAAATATTTTGATACATATGGAGAATCGGTAGATGATGGTGTTATTATATTAAGGAGAAAAGAAAATTACAAGAAAGCTAAAGATGAAAAAGTTACAGCTGAAGATTTAAAAAAATATCCAGAATTAAGAGAATATAAAAAAGAAATAGATAGATTAAGTTCTTACATAAGAGAAGATAGATTAGGTGAGTTTGTGGAATACATGCAAAACAAAGGACACACTAAAATTAAAACAGAAAGACAAGCTAAATCATTTTTAGTAAACCACATAGGAGAACTTAAAAAAGACATGCTACAAGCAAAAATAGAATTAGCAAGACCTATTGTTTGGAAAGCTCCATTAAAAGATGCAGGAGAGGCTGATTGGGACGAACTTGATGAATTGGATTCTACTCATATGAAAGCTTTATTGCAATTATATAGAGAATTAGAAGTATATGATTTTCAAAGCGATTTGGGATGTATATTTAAAGATTTAGAAGATGTACTCAATGAGGTTAAATTAACTGAAAAACAAAAAGAATTATTAAATTTATGGATGAAAGGTATGACGGTCAGTAAGATAGCTAAAGAGTTAAATAAAAGCGTAGGTACAGTAAGTAAATATTTAGACAGAATAGTTAATAAAATAGTTGAGGTATATGAAGAAAAATTAGAAGATTGGTATTATTTAAATATAAGAAAAGGGGAATATAAACGTTGTAATAAATGTGGTGAAATTAAATTAGTTAATAAATTTTATAAAGAATCAAATGGTGGATATAAAACTAAGTGTAAAAAATGTATGAATTAATATATAAAAAATACATTATTTTTATTATCGAAAAAATATACTACTTTTTTCGTAGTATAAATAGCGTATTTTGTGTAAGGCTAAAAAAGCCTACAATATTTGTTATTTTTATTAATATTTTATAATTTATTAAGGGGGTATGTTTTATGGAAATAAACGTAGTAAAAGAATTACAAGGAGCTTTAGAAGAAAGAGGCTTAAAAGTATCTCAAGCAGAGGCTAGAGAAATATTAAAAGGATTAGAAGATACTGTTTCTTCAATATATCAACAAATGGAAGTAGGAGACACAGTTAGTATGGGAATGTTTCTAGTTGATAAGAAGATACAAAAAGGTAGAGAAGGTGTATTAAAAACTAAAGAAGGACAAGCTACACCTTATAAAACAGATGATAAAGTTACTGTAAAAGTTAGACTTAAAAAATCTGTAAAAGAAAGAATAGAAGAATAATTAATAAAGGGAGGATAAATATGAAAATTTTAAGAATGGATAGAGGAAATGGCAAAACTTTCCACTTGATAAAATTATCTGCTATCCTTGATTCTCCCATAATATGTGCTACAGAACAAAGTAAAAAATACATATTAGATAAAGCAAAAGAAATGGCATTAGAAATACCAGAACCGATAGTGGTGAATAGAAATAATTTTGAAATAGTTATGAAAGGAAGAAACACAGATTTATTAATAGATGATTTAGAATTAGTATTGAAAGGTTTGTTTGGAAGCGATGTGGTTGTTGCAACAACAAGTGAATCTGTTTTAGAATTTTAAACGGGAGGAAAAGAGTAATGTTTAATAAATATTATATTTTCAATGAAGATACAGACAATAAATTAAAAGAGTTGGGATTTGAATTAAATAAGGATACATTAACGTATGAAATGGTATGTTATGATTGTAATAGAATAATAGCATATACGGTAAATGATAAGAGTGCAGGGGTTCAAAGAATATACCCTACAGGTGTACGTAGTAAAATATTTAAAACAGATATATATCGTTTTTATAATTTTGAAGAGATAAAATCGTCGTTAAAATATATGCTTGAACAATTGGTTTGTAACAATTAATAAATGGGGAGTGGTTCGATGATATTTAAAGAAGGAAAAACATTAGAAATAAAAGTATCAAGAGTTAAAGAAACTGATAATGGTATTATTATTGAAGAGCTAGATAAAGATGGCTATGGTTTAGAAACATTTTCATTAGAAGATTTATTTAGTAATTTTATTGGAGAGGATAAAGTTAAAATTAAGATAGAAAATGTAAATGAAAGATAATTAAATAAGGGAGGTACAAAACCTCCCAATTATTTTTTTGTTTATTTGGAGGGAATTATGAATAAAAAAGGATTAATACAGGATTGTTTAAATAAACTTAATAAATTAAATGATATGTCATGGGAAGATATAAATAGAAAATATGAAACAGATTATTCAGATGACCATTTAAGAAAATTAGCATATGGATTTAAATTATATTCTGAAACTATAAATGAAAATGATATAGATAGCAAAACATTAGCTGAAATAAAAAAGGAAAAAATAAAGTTAACTGATTTAAGGACAGAAGTGAATAGACAATTAAGAGGACTAGCTAGAATGGAAAATGTAATGAATTTAATAAGTGAAGAAATCAATAATTTAAATTCAAGAAATCCATTATTAAATCGTTATGTTCCAAAAGAAGATTCTAGTGGGAAAGACGGAATTTTGATATTAAGTGATTTACATATTTCTATGACTGTAGAAAATTCAATAAATAAATATAATAAAGATATAGCCATAAAAAGGTTAGATAAAATAATTGATAAAACAATAGAACATTGTATTGATAATAATATAGATAAATTACATTTAGTATTGAACGGAGATTTAATATCTGGTGAATTACATAATAGTATTAAATTATCTAATCAAGAATCTTTGGTAAAACAAATAGTAAGTGTTAGTGAAATAATATCACAGGTAATAGAAAAACTATCAAATTATTTTTATTTAACTGTAACTCAAAATAATGGTAATCATGAAGCAGTAGAAATGATGAAAGATGACAGAAGTAATGGTAATAATTATTCCATGTTATTAAATGAAATGATTAAAATGAGAGTATCAAATTTATCAAATGTTGTATTTTTAAATTCAATAAATAACGGTGAATTATCGATAATGAACGTAAAAGGAAATACAGTTGTTTCATGTCATGGCGACCAAGTTAATTTAAATAAAGTAAGCGAAGAATTGTCTATGGTTATAGGTGGTGAAAATATAGATTTAATTTTATTAGGACATTATCATCAACCTAAAATGTTTTCACAATATAACACAGATATATATGTAAATGGTAGTTTGATTTCAACAGACGATTATGCTATGAAGAAAAAATTATATAATAAACCTTCTCAAACATTATTAATACTTGATGAAGATGGAGTAGTTGCAAGTTATGTAATGAAAGTTGAATAATTAATTAAACCACTCGAATAAGAGTGGTATTTTTATTTTAAGGATTGAAATGATATTGATAATTATATCAGTATTTTTTGAGTCTTTAAAATAAGGCTCAAAATTCATAATGATTCTCCCCTTTTAGGTTACGGCTAAAAACTCCTTCCATTAGTCGTAACCATTTTTTCATTTTTTAAAGGAGAGTGATAAAAATGGCAGACACAAAACAATGTTCAGCTACAGGTAAATTTAAACCTACCGTTAGAGATTTCTACTCTACACAATCAATGCTTTATGAGCATGATAAGAAATTACCCATGAGTAAAGAAGTAGTTGATAAATATTTTAAAAAGTTATTAAAAAATTATAACAACGACCATAGATTAGCATTTATACATTTATGTATGGTTTTAGATATGTATTATGACGAAGAAACATATCTAAAATGTGTTGAGAAATATGGCAATAATTTTTTAGGTAATTATACTAGAATAATGAATAGAGATAAAGCATTTAAAGGGTTAACATCTTTAGATAATATGCTTACTTATGATGGTGTAACTAATATTATTACTGGAGAGACAGTTACTTCAAGTGAGATTGTTAACTTTTGGGGTAAGGGATTTCAAGATGATGAGTATGAATTACTCCAAAGAAAATATGAACAATACACAGATAATTATCCGTCTAAAGCCATTCAAGAAGTTAATTTAATTAAAACAATATGTATGTTAGAGGTTCTAAGAGAAAGAGCTATAGTCAAGAATGACCAAAAAGCATTTGAAAACTTAACTAATCAAATTTCCAAACGTATGGAAGAATTAAATGTTTTACCATCTAAAATGAGCAAATATGGTGAAGACGATAATTTAAGTTATGGTACATTAATTGCTAAAGTAGAAAAAAATGAACCTATTCCAGATGTCCACCCAGAATACGATGATGTAGATAGAATTAAATGGTGGTTAAATCGTTACTTCTTAAATCCTATTAAAAAGTTAATAAATAATGATTCAACTCCTTATACAGAGGAGGATGAAAAAGGATATGGAGAATAGATTAAAATGCAAACAAAGAAAAAACTTAAAAAAAGATTCATATGAAAATTTATTAGATGGTGTAAAAATATGGACAGAATATTTTAGAAAAAATCCACATAGATTTTGTATGGATTGGTTAGGAATTAATTTATATTTGTTTCAACAAATATTACTTTATATGATGAATATATGCACAAGTTTCTGCTTTATTGCGTCACGTGGTCTCGGTAAGTCATTTCTAACTGCGATATTTGTATGTTGTAGAGCAATATTATATCCAGGTTCTAAAATAATAGTTGCATCTGGTAACAAAGACCAGGCAGGATTAATTATAACCGAAAAGATTGAAGATTTACGAAGGGATTACCCTGCGTTAGCAAAAGAAATTAAAAAAGTTCAAAATAATAAAGATAATGTTAAATGTATATTTAAAAATGGTTCTGTAATAACAGCTATAGCTTCTAATGATGGAGCGAGAGGCTTGAGAGGGAATGTATTGGTTGCAGATGAATTTAGGCTTATCAAATTAGATGTAATAAATTCAGTTTTAAAACAATTCTTAACAAATCCAAGAAAACCTCCGTTTTTAGAAAAACCCGAATATAAGGATTATCCTCTTGAATCTAACATGGAGATAAAAAGATATGTCTCAATATAAGTAAAGTATAAGTGCTTATATTTAAAATAGGGTAAAATCGGTCAAATGTATAGTGATATACATGGTAAGAAAGGCTAAGTTTATAAAATAATTAATAATTTATAAGTAATTAATCATTGAGTTATGTTAATACAATAATATAAAAAAAAGGGGGGTGAATTCATGGGAGTTAGATATGATTATGATAAAATTAAGGAATATATAGAATCAAAAGGTTGTACCTTATTAACTAAAGAGTATATTAATAACAAACAAAAATTGAAAATTCGTTGTAAATGTGGAGATGTATTTGAAAGAAGTTTTCAAGATTTTAAAAATAAAAAAAGATATTATTGTCAAACTTGTTCTAATAACAAAGTGAGTATAGATAAAGTTAGAAGTGAAATTGAATCTTATGGTAATAAATTACTTTCAACTGAATATAAAAATGTATATACTTCACTATTAGTTAAACGTGGAACGTGTGGTGAAACTTATGAAACAACATGGGAATTATTTAAAAAAAGTAAAACAAAAACTTGTCCTAAATGTGCTGAAAAAATAAGAAAACAAAGAAATATAGAAAACAATAATGGACATTATTGTAGTTTCCATGACGTAAAACTTATATGTGAAAGTACTGGTGAAAGTGAATTATTGTCTACTGAATATATTCCAGGCGAAAAATTAAAATTAAAATGTAAATGTGGAAAAGAATATGAGCAAAATTTTTATCACATTAAAGATAAAATTAAAAACAATATTGAAATAATTTGCCCCAAATGTATGGCTAGAAAAGGATATGACAAAATGTCAAAAGCTACAATTAGCAAAGGGGAACAAGAAATTCTGGAATATTTATTAAGTAAAAATATTGGATTTGAAAGAGAATACATATTCAATGATTGTAAATATAATGATGTACTAAGATTTGATTTTTATATTCCTAATTATAATTTAGTTGTTGAATACGATGGTAGACAACATTTTATGCCAGTAGAATTATTTGGAGGAGAAGAAGGATTTGAAATCCAAATAATTAAAGATGAAATTAAAAATAATTATTGTAAAAGTAATAATATAAATATGCTAAGAATACCTTATTATGAAAATACAATTAAAACTTTAAATGATTATTTTATAAATAAGCTAATACCGAGATAACTTATATGTTTAAAAACTATAAGTATTGTAACGCATAGTGATTGAAACTGTTTGAGGGATAATTACCCTCCACAGAATATAATATCACCAAGAGTATCCTACATTCATTATACAGAATTTAGAGAATGAAAATATATGCTAAACTGGGTTAGAATTGACTAACTGATGAAAATGAGGGAAACCTCCAGAGTATAGGATAAAAAACCTATAGTTAATAACAAATTGATATCTTTCTAGTGCGTGGTTAAAAGTTCACTGGAGTTATGAAAAATTCACAACCATATTTAATAGAATGTTTGAAAGTGGAAAAGCATTTGCTTGTGCAATTCCTTATTTGGCATCTTTAGACCATAAACTTGTCTTAAAAGATAAGATTGAAGAAGATAAAGAGGATATGGGTGAATTTGTATTTAATATGGAATATGGTGCTATATGGCATGGACAAAGTGGAGATTGTTTCTTTAACACAGCAGATATGTTAAATGCAAGAGTTTTAAAAAACTGTTATTATCCATTAACGGACGACGATTATAGGAATCCAGATAAAAAGAAAGAAAAATTAAAACGAATGCCTAAAAAGAAAGATGAAATAAGAATAATTTCAGTTGACGTAGCAACGGCAAAAGCTAACAAATCAAATAAAAATGATAACTCTATTTTTACTTTATGGAGATTACTTCCTAGTGGAAATAATATTATTAGAGAAGTTGTTTATATGGAATCACATAATGGTATGAAATTTGAAAAACAAGCCACTAGAATTAAGAGATTATATACAGAATTTAAAGCTGATAAAATCATTATAGATGGTGGTGGTTTAGGTATAGCAGTAATACAAGAGATGGAAAAATCATCTTATGACGAAAATATTGATGAACATTACGAACCTTTTGGTATTTATGATATGAGTACGCAATCAAAAGATTTTCAACCTTTAAAAAATGGTATAAATTGTATATATGTAATTAAAGGGAATCAAAAAATAAATAATGATTGTGCAGTATATCTTAAAAATGCTTTTAGTAGTAAAAAAATAAGATTATTAATAGAAGAAAATGAAAAAAGAGGAGATTTTAGTAAAGACTTAAAATATCATCAAGACGCAGAATATCATGCTAATAAAATAGCACCATTTATTCAAACATCTAATTTTATATTTGAATCAATAAACTTAGATTATGAAACTATGGGGAATGGTGATATAGTTCTTAAAGAAAAAGGAAGAAATCGTAAGGATAGATATTCTTCTATTACTTATGGTAATTATTTAGCAGAATTGATAGAAAGAGATATAAGAAAGAAAAATAGGAATAAGAAAAAGAGACATATTTTCTTGGCTAATTAAAAAGGTGGTGAAAATGTTTGAACGAAGGGAAAGATAATAGAAAGAATAATTTAGAATTTGCACAGAAATCTTCTATGATTGATATAAATAGTATAGATAAGGTAGCTAGTAGTAGAAAGAGAAGTAAAGTTGATACGGATACAATAGCTAGTGCCTTAGAAAATCCTTATTCTAATGTTACTACACTACAACAACAATCTGAATTAATGAGGGTTATTAATGGTAATTTAAAAGAAATAATAAATTATAAATCGAATTTATTAACTTACGACCATTATTTAGTCCCATTAGATGCAAGTAAATTTATAACTAAAGGACAAGATAACTTTTTTAAATCTTACAGAAAAGCCTGTTTAGAGTTAGAAAAATATAATTTAAAAACTCTTTGTCCCTGGATTTTAGAAAGCGAATTTAGAAAAGGAGAAATATATTTATATAAACAAGAAACAAGTGATAGTATTACATTTGTTTCTTTACCGGAAGATTTATGTAAAGTCACTTATACTGAATCTTTTATGTTAGGTTATAGTATAAAACTTAGTGGTATTAATACTAAACAATTAGGATATTACCCAACAGATATTCAAAATTTATATGCCGATTATAAAGCAGGTAAATTGAAAAATGATGAAAATTTCATAGACAACTATTATATGTTACCACTTGAAAATGCAATAGCTTTTCTTCCAGAAGTAATAGATAGTAAAGGTATTCCATATTATTCTGGACTACTTTTAGATTTAAGTAGAATAAAAGATTTATCAGATGCTAGTATGGAAAATATTGAAGCTAATAACTTCAAATTAATTCACCAATTATTACCTTCAGATGAAGATGGAGAATTAAGTATAGAACCAGAAACAGCAATATTTTATCATAAATCATTAGTCAAGAATGTTAGAGATGGTATAGGAGTTGTAAGTTCACCTTACCCAATAGATTCTGTTTCATTACAAACTAATAAAGTTTCTGATTATGGAGAAATAAATAATTTAACTAATAATGTATACGATACAGCTGGTATAGATAGCAATTTATTTAATGGAGATAACAAGTCTGGTACGCAAATGACAATTTATAGTGGTATCGTTGATAGTTTAATGCCATTAAATCTATTAGATAGAATTAAAATATGGTTGAATTATGCTTTTAGTAAAAATTCAGCATTAAAGAATTTCAAATTATGTTTTTGTGATACCACTAAATATAATAAAGAGGAAAAAATACAATCTAGTTGTAATAGATTGGCTACTTGGACTTCTAAATTTGAGTATTTAGCAATATGTGGATATTCTCCATTAGAAGCGTTAAATATACTTCAAATAGAAAGTATATTAGACTTTGGAACTCTTATGAGTCCGTTAGCTAATTCGCATACAATGTCGGGAACTGATATTGGAGATGTGGGTGGCAGACCTACAGCTGGGGAAGAGTCTGGAAATCCAAATAAAGCACCAGAGGCAGATAACGCAGGTGATTATTAAAAAAAATAAGGAGGTGATATAATGGATTATAATATTTTATCAACAAATCCTTATGAGAATTATATATGTAAAGGAATACAACTTTCTAATATACAAGTTTTACATGAACAAGGATATAACGGAAAAGGACAAAGAGTTTGTATTATTGATACAGGTTCACATTCTCATTCATTTATAGTTAATAATATTGTAGCAGGCAAAAATTTTACAAATGAAGGAACTTCAGAAGATTATACTGATAAAAATAATCATGGTAGTTTCTGTATAGGTGAGGTAATACAAATAGCACCAGAGTGTGAAGTAGTAGTTGCTAAAGCACTAAACTCTAAAGGTGAAGGTGATATGAAAAGTATTATAAATGCTTTTAAATATGCCTTAGAACAAAATGTTCATGTAATATCTATGAGTTTAGGAAGTACCAAAAGTGATGAAGAATTACATGAATTAGTAAAAGAAGCTAATAAACGTGGTATTCTTGTTGTTACTTCAGCAGGTAATGACGGTGATGGAAATGCAGATACAGATGAATATGGATATCCTGCTAGTTATCAAGAATCTATAAACGTCGGTGCTGTAAATCAAAATTTATCTATTGCTAGATATAGTAATAGTAACGAATGGGTGGATATAGTAGCTGTTGGAACAGATATTGTATCTGTATACTTCGATAATAAATGGTGTAAGAGCAGTGGAACTTCAATGTCAGCACCTATAGTTACAGGAACATCATTATTATTAAGAGAAAAATTTATAAATAAATATGGTAGAATTCCTTCAGAAGAAGAGTTGTATGCAAGACTTATTAAGCATACTAAAGACTTGGGTATAAGTTCAAAACTTCAAGGTGAGGGATTTTTATATATAAATGAGTAGGTGATATATCATGAATAAATTCATATATGCATTTAATGAAGAAGATAAACATGAACTTTTAAATCGAGGATTAGTGTTTTTATCTGAAGGTATTATAGACAATAAAACTGTTTATATTTTTCTTAATAGTACTAAAGTTAAATTCAGTAATGAAGATAAAAGAAAATTCATGTTTTCTAATAAATTATTTTTCTAAGAAGAAAGGGGGTGTGAATTAGAATTGGGAAATAAACATTTAAAATTATATAGTGAAATGGAAGTTTTTAAATCTTCAAGTGATAGTAGATTTGTTCCCTGTAGAATACTTGCATGCCACGACCAAGATAATTTAAATGGTTCTTGGTTTGATTCAGAAACACAAATGAAATGTGCTGAAAAAAGTATTAGAGGTATACCCTTATTAGCTCATGTTTATAAAAATGAAGATGACGAATGGGTTTTAGGTGGACATGATACTAAAGTGGAGGCTACTGATACTCCAGATGGTTACGACTATCAATTGATATATCTTGAAAAAGCTTATGGATTTGTTCCAGAAGATACTATAATTACACAAGTAGAAAAAGACGGTAAGAAATATTTATCTTGCACAGCATTAATATGGAGGGAGTATTCCCAACAATTACTTGATATATTAGATTCTAACGATGGTGCATTAGAAGTATCTATGGAAATAAATGTTGACGATTTCAGCTTTAGAGAAGATGGATTCTTTGAAATAACTGATTTTACTTTTTTAGGTATAACAATGCTTGGTGTAGGTGTTCAACCTGCTATGGCAGGAGCTAACTTATCTCTGTTCACTTGTGGAGATGTTAAAACTGAATTAGAAGAAATGAAGAAAATTTATTCTTTAGAAAAGGGAGGTGAAACAATGGACAAAGAGTTTGAAAATCAAGAAGTTCAAGAAACTGAAGAATTTGAAAATCAAGAGGAAACTCAACAAGAAGATTTCACTCCAGATGAAGAAGAACAAAAAGAAGAATGTTCTCAAGATAATTCTGAAGAAAAGAAAGAAGATTGTTCAGAAGAGGAAGAAGATAAAGATAAGGAAAATCATTCTGTTGAAGATAACACAGAAGATGAAAAATATACACAATTAAAAACTGCTTTTGACCAATTAAAAGTTGAATATGAAGAATTAAAAACTCAATTAGAAAACATGAGTGATTATGAAGAATTAAAACAATTTAAAGCTGATAGCGATGCTAAACAATTTAAATTAGAAATTGATTCTATAACTGAAAAATATTCTTTAGATACAGAAGATGCTAAAGCACTTCAAGACACAGTATTAAAACATGAAATATCTAAAGAAGAATATGAAGGGAAATTAGCTATAATGTGGGCTAAACAAGTTAAAGAAGCTCAATCATTTAGTAAAACTAAAACTGGAAAGGCTAATTCAATAGGTATAATAAATCCAAATGAAGAATTTATAGATTCTAATGCACCTTACGGTGGTAGATTAGAAAAATGGAGAACTAAAAAATAATAAAACAGGAGGTAAAATTTATGTATCAAATATTAACTTATGTAGAAGATAATTTTGCTAAATCAGCAATATGCTCTACTGAATTAAAAAATGGTGAAGTAGTATTAGTAAAAGGACTAGCTGATTCAGCTCTAGCTAAAATAGATAATATAGGAGTTGAAGGTGAATGTTATGAAGTAGGTGACCTAGAAGATGACGCTAATAAAATATTAGCTATGGTAGCATCTGACGGTCATAGATATGAAAAAGAAACATCTTATAATTTTGGTGATTATGCAAACACACCAGCTGGAGAAGCAGTGAGAATTTATTTCTTACACAAAGGTATGGTTGTTGATATAGAAAAAACACTTATAGATGGAACTGTTGCTAAAGGAGACCAATTAACTGTTAAAGCTGGTTCACATAATCTTAAAAAATACACTGCTCCAGTTGCTAGTGAAGCAGGTACTGATGAAGCAGGTGCTAAAAGAATAGTAGGGGAAGTTATAGGTACTTCAAACTTAATGGGTAAAGATATGGTGCAAATATTATTCTATTAAGAATAAAATAATTAATAAAATGGAGGTTAAAAGGATGATAGATAACGATGTTAGACAAATGGTAATAGACTTACATAACGGTGTGTGTTCTTATTCAAGAAAAGAAGCTTCAGATGTTATAAGAAATATGATATTTGAAAAAGTAGAACCACTTCCAGAAAAAAAATCTAATTATAGAAGATGGTTAAAAAGAAATGGTAATACAGTATTTGAATTATTAGAAGAATTAATAACTGTAACTCATAACGAAATAACTGTTGAATCTTTTGGAGATTTAGTAGATGTTGAAACTTTCGATATAGGAGATAAAAAAGAATTCTTAATTCAAAATGACGAATTGTTCAAAGTTGCTGTAATGGCTACTGGCGTCAAAAAAGTTCATAGACAAAGAATCTATGATAAAAAGGTAGATACTAAAGCTTTCAGATTAGGCGTTAAAATCTATGCTGAAATGTTTGACTTCTTAAAAGGAAATATAGACTGGACTCTATTTGTAGATAGAGTATCTAAATCTTTTGATAAAAAAGTATGTACTTTAGTTACAAAAACTATATTTGGAGCTTATGATGCTTCTGGAAATCCAAATTTATGTAAAGCATCTAATGACAATGCTTTATCAACTACTTTAAAAGAAATGATAGCTAAAGTTGCAGATTCTACAGGTCAAGAAGTTCAAATACTAGGAACTAAAACTGCATTAGCTCATATAAAATCAGATGCTACTTTTGTATCAGATGCTGAAAAAGACGATAGAAGAAATTATGGATATACTCAAGTATTTGAAGGTACTCCTTTAGTTCCATTACCAAATTATTATGATAAAACTACTGGTGCTTTTGAAGTTGATGACGATATGTTATTAATAGTTCCAGTTGGAGAATCACTTGTAAAACTTGGATATGAAGGTAACAAGCTAAATATAGCTTAACGCCTCGTATATCGAGCAATCGGTATAGGACACAACTTGAATTGCAGGTAATGGGTAAAGCTCTACTCCAAAGCGGATAGTGAAAACTAAAACGTAAAGGCACGAAAGTAGAAAAAACGTAGAGATGGTGCATGGTTAAATCCTAAACACTGGTGATTAATATCACAAAATCCCTGTTCATGCAGGTAAGTATCCCTGTTTTATTTAAAATAATTAATATTCCAATGAAATAATGAAAGGAGTGATGATTATTCCTAAAAAGAAATTATCTTACGAAGAGGTTAAAAATTATATAGAATCTTTCGGATATAAATTATTATCTAAAGAATATAAAAATAATCATACGAAAATCGAAGTACAATGTCCTAAAGGTCATAAATATGATGTTACATTTGGAAATTTTAGAAATGGTAAAAGATGTAGAAAATGTGCTTTTGAAAAATTGTCTAACGATAGAAAATTGTCTTATGATTGCGTAAAAAAATATATTGAATCATTTGATTATGAATTATTAGAGGAAACATACATTAAAAGTGACATTCCTATGAAGATGAAATGTGATAAAGGACATATATGTTATATATCTTGGGATAATTTCAAATATGGGAGAAGGTGTAAAATATGTAAATATGAACACCTTTCTGAAAAATTTAAATTTACATATAAAGAAGTAAAAGAATATATAAGTTTAAATGGATTTGAATTATTATCAAAAGAATACATTAATAACTCCATTCCTCTATACATCAAATGTCAAAAAGGACATGTATTTGATAGGACTTTTAATAATTTTAAAAACAATAAAGAATGTCCGATATGTAATCAAACAAGAGGGGAGAAGAAAATTTCAGAAGTATTGGATAAATTTAATATAGATTATGTTTATGATAAACCTTATTTTGATAATTTATTATCTCCAAAAGGAAATCCATTAAGACCAGACTTTATATTACCTAATGAAAGAATATGAATTGAATATGATGGAGAATTTCATTATAAAGAAATATATAATGGTGACGGACATGATTCTGTTGTTATAAATGATAAAATCAAAAATAAATATGCAAAAGAAAATAATTGGAATTTAATTAGAATACCTTATTGGGAATATAATGATATAGAAAATATTTTAAATAAAATTTTAAATAAAACGAGATAAAACTTCAACGACTAGGTTGCGAAACCGTACACCCAAGTGGGTGGAAGTGGGTTGCCCCTATTTATAGGGTGAAGAAATAGTCTCATCTCATGTGAAAGCATGAGCAGTTCATAAGAGAACGGTATAAGAGTTACGAACTTATACGAAGATAATGCGATGTTGAATTGTACGAAGATACAGAAGGAGATAGACAAGACTATCAAATAGAAATGGAAATGAATCGTATGTTACACTTAGGAGTTGCTATAGCTTCTACATACGCAATGATAAAAATAACTGCATAATAATTAATATTTAAATAATATAGCACTACTTTAATTAGTAGTGCTTAATTCTACAAGAAGGGAGAATAAAATGGAAAAAATAAAGAAAACTACTAAAACGAAGACTGTAGATAAAACGGAAGAAATCAAAAAAAAAGTAGAAACAAAAAAAACTAAAAGACAGATAAATATGGAATTAAGAAAAAAACAAGATGAAATATATATTGAAATTTGCAATATGTCTTTTATGAGTGTAATATACATGAATAAAAATGAAGAAACTTATTTTGATTTATATCCAAATGAATATGCTGAATTACCACTATCGGAATTATATGAAGTTGCAACTAAAAATAAATCATATTTTAAAGATTATATGTTGGCAATAACAGATGTTTTATCTGACGAATATACAATAGATAATATAATTGATTATTTAGGTATAACAAGTATATATAATAGTGAAGAAAATCAATTTGCTATGCAAATAGATTCAATATTAAATCTTTCAGATGATGTTTTTGAAAGAGAAATTGAAGGAAGAAGTAATAAATTTGTAAGAACTTTAGCTTGTAAAGCTATATTATTAACTAAATCTGAAGAATCTGACTATGAGTTATCAAGAAAAAAAGAACGTGTTTTATGCAGAAAATTAGGAAGAGAACAATTAATAGATATTGATGAATAGAGGTGATTAAATGACACCTGTCACAGAAATTTATGATTTATTTTTAAAACATTTAGGTAAAGATGATTTATTAGAAATAGATGAATCCGTCCTTGAAGATTTGTTAGAATCCTACTTATATGTTTCAATATCTAATTTTGAACAATGCAAACAAGATTTAACTATAGAGGACGGCTATTTTAAATCAGAATTAACTTGGAAAGAAAAGCAAATATTAGCTAAAGGTATGTTGATTCCTTTTGTAGATACAAAAATACTTAATAGAGATGCGTTAACTATTCATATAACAGATAGTGAATATTCTATTAAGTCACCTGCAACCTTATTAAATAACCTTTTGAAAACTAGAGAAATGTATGTTAAAGAATTAAGAAAGTTAAGAATAGGTTATGCCACAAGAGGAGTTGACATAAATGAGTAATTACTTTGAAAAATATAGAAAAAGAAATCTAAAAGATTTTAATACAATAGAGGAAAAAGAAAGAAATGATATGATTAACGACTTTGAGTTTTACTTAACTAAAGAGGCTCGAAGTGCTTATGAAATCCAATATACGAGACCAGATGAATTAATAAATAAAGAAACTAATCTTCATGAAAGAATGGTTATAAAAGATATTGCTGATAATGATAAATCATCATTTGATGAAAAATATTTAGTTTGTAGATTAGGTTGTCCAGTAGATGTTGGTAGTTATATATATTGGAATAAATCATATTATATATTGGAATTTGAAGAAGTAATCACTACAATGACACATAAAAAATACACATTAAGAAGATGCAATGAATGGTTTAATATTGGATATAAAGGTGAGATTTATAGAACACCAGTTAATATCACAAACTTAACGATGTATTCTAAAGGTATTCACGATTATAAATATATTTCTAACCTAGATGCAAAAAGAACTGTTTTAGTAGGTTCTAATCCGATAACTTCTAGTTTGAACGTCGGTGCAAGACTTATGGGTAAAGATAAACAAGCCTATAAAATAACTCATAAAAATGATTTTGAGTATACTAGAAGAGAAACTCCAGGTGATGGATTAATTAAATGGTTGTTACTTGAAACTACTCAATTAGTAGAAGATGATGATGATAATTTAGTTGCTTACAATCCTTTTTATGATTCGTCTATTAAATCTGGAGAAATAGAAGGAAATGATAAAATACATATAGGTGAAGATTTAATTTATAAAATTCAATATGACGAAGAAGTAAATTTTGAATTAGATTTTGATTATGGTTTTTGTAAAATTACTAATGCAAATAATAAAGAATGTACTATATCTGTAGATTTAGATTTTGATATTATTGGAGAAGTTATTACTTTAATAGCAAAAAATAAGAATGGTGAAACTATAGATATTAAAAATATAACAATAAGAGGATTGGGGGCATCTTAAAATGGGCAAGTTAATAACATTTCCAGATAGATATATAAATAAAGTGGGAACTCTTTTAATGCTTGATGATACAATTAATAAAATGTTGTATTATACAAACACCACTGAAGATGATATTTTATCTCTACCTAAAGTAAAAGAGCCTATAAAGAACCTTAATGATAAAAAAATATTTATAGACCGTAGAGTTAATAAACTCTTTGACGCTATATTTGAATCTGATTGTTATATATTTTTAAATATGTATAAAGATGAACCAGCTTCTTTAAATAATGGTAAAACCTCTTCATTTATAAGTTCTTTTAGATTAGATATAGGTGTAGTTTGTCACAATAGTTGTTCCAATACATTAAATGGTTCAAGAGACGTTATCATTTACAAAAGAATAAATGAAATTCTTAGAGAAGATGAAAGATTAGAGGCTATTGGAAAACCAATTATAGGAACTACATCACAAAATTATTCAATACCAATTGATTATAACACTTATATAACAAGTGTTACAGTGAGATATTTCAATGAAATGTAAATTCACTAAAGAGTTATTATCTGGTAAAGATATTGATTTAAAAGAATTTAATTTGGGCATTATTAAACAACCCAAGGTTCAAACCTTTATAGAAGTGGTAGATAGTATAGAATTTATAAAACCTTTTTATATGGTTCGATATTGGAATAATAATGGTGCTTTTGAAGAAGTGGAAATGCCTTTTAATATATATTATACCTTATCCCAAAAGAATAAATCTTTATTAGTAGATTTAATATTGTATCTTATGATTTTATATGATACGAAAGATATAAAATTAAAAAATTGTGGAGATAAAGGATATAGTATATTTATTAAATCTCAAGATAATATTGAATCTTTTATAGACGATAGTAATTTTAATATATTGTCTAAAATTGTTTTAGAAATAATGTATTATGATGAACCTAAAAAAGAAATCAAGCAAAAGATTGAAGGTTCAGCTGAAGATATAGCATTGTTTGAAAAGTATGAAAAAGAATACAAAGAAAAACAAATAAAAAGAAATGCTATATATTTTGAAGAAATAGTAAGACAAGTAATACATACGAGAAAAACTACGTATGAAGAAATAAAAAAATGGACTGCTTGGCAATTACAAGACACTTATAAATCAATGAAAGCAATGGAAGATTGCGAATTGGCTTGGAAACTTGCTATTGCAGGAGCATATAAAGGTAAAGAAATTCCTCCTTGGTATATGGGTACAAGACTAATGAGGGATGAATAAATAATTAATAAAACGGAGGTAATGTGAAATGGCACAAGAAACTTTATTCGTAATAGAAGGTGCTATGCAAGGGAAACTTCATCCAAATGGTGAAACTGGAACAGATAAAGACGTAGCATTAGATTATGTAAATGCATTTAATTTAGGTCAATCAGAAGATACTTTAAATGCTAGAGCTGATGGTAAAAATAAAATAACATTAAAAGCAAATAAAGCCATGACTTTCACAGCAGAAATGGAAGTTATGAATTTTGATATGTTCTTAGTTACTTTAGGAGCTACAAAAGATGCAGAAGGTAAAGTACATATAGGTGATTCTCCATCTACTACTTATACTTATACAGGAAAAATGAAATTAAAATTTCCAGATGGTACAAGAAAAATATTAAATGCAACAATAGCTAATTGTACTCCACAAATAACTGAAGACTTTGGTACAAGTTCATTAGATTTACAAACTTATTCTGTAACTTTTGATATAGGTACTGATACAAATGGAGATTTTATGACATTTGAAGAAGATAAAGCAAGTGTGTAAAAATAATTAATAAATTTTAACTTATGGGGGCAGAAATGTCCCCATATTTTTTTATATACTTTTGCAAGAGTATTTGAAGTAATGGTTTTGCAAAAGTATATAAATTATATGGGGGCAATAAATACCTCCAATAAAATATACAAAAAGGAGGAAATTAAATGAGTGATAAAATGAAAGTCAGAGACGGGAATGATGGCTATTCTTACCCTTACACTTCACCAGATTTAGTTGTGGATAAAAATGGAAAAAGTAATACTACTAAATTTAATGAGATTGATGCGCAATTTAAAGATATTGCGAAACAAATCTCTAATATTAAGACAGATGTAGAAGTAACAAAAGATATAACAGTATTAACAAATGATAACACAGCTATTCCAACTACCGCACAACAACAAGAAGTTACAGTTGAATTTATAAAAGGTACTATAATGCAAGTTCCAGCTTTTACCAATATGATTACTACAAGTACAGTGAGACAAACCACATATATGAAAAATACGACTTGTTTAAATGAAAATGAATTGGAATATAGTGCGAATGGAACTGATACTACTGGATATTTTAGATATCAATTACCAAGTTTATCTGAAAATCATAAAATTTATTGTTCTATATGGTTAAAAACTACAGCATCTGATTGTAAAGCTATGTGCGGTATAACAAATAATTTTTTTAATGTCGCTAATGAGTATACAAAAATTTCTGGAATATTTACATATCGTGCTGGCGCTTGTTATTTAGGATATTCAATGCAAACAATGAATAGTACAGACACATACTATATGAAAAAACCTCTACTAATTGATTTAACAACACTTTATGGTGAGGGAAATGAGCCTACATTAGAAGAATTTGAAAAATTAATAGGAAATAATTGGTGTTTAGGGACTTATACTCCTAGTGAAACTGTTTCTAATGATTTTACACTTAAATTTTATAAATCGGATAATTCATTATTAGATACATTTAACTCTTCAACTGACACAAGTATTACTATAATTGGCGGAGGTTATGTTAGTGTGACTGCTGACATATTACCTACATCTGTAATATTGAAAAATGTGAAATATACAGAGAAACAAAATATTGGAACTACTACACCTTCTAGTTCTACGAAAGAATTTGAGGGATTGAAATGGGGGGTTGTAGGAGATTCATTATCAGATTCTAGCATAAATGCTGATACAAAATATCATAAAATTATAAAAGAAAAAACTGGAATAGCAGTACAAGAATTAGCAAAAGGTGGAACAGGGTATACAGCGGGATATGCAACTAATGACACTTATTATGATAGAATACTAACATTAGATACAGACTGTGATATTGTTACTTTATTCGGTTCAGTCAATGATTGGAAAAATAATCAATACAATTCTTTGTGTAAAGAAATAGGCACTATATCTGATACATATGATGATTCTAAAAGTGTTATAGAAAATACATTCTATGCGAATTTAAATCGAACTTTTGATGCATTAGTCGATAGAGTTCCTAAAGCACAAATTATAGTATTTGGAGCTATGCCATATTATGGAGTAAATCAAACTTACTTTAAAAATGTTAGAGATGCTTTGATTGCAGTATGTAATGATAGACATATTCCATACAATGATATGTTTGATTCTACTGGATTTTATAGAATAATGAATAATGGAATATATGCACAAGCGTATACAACAGATTATTCAGGAACGAATTATGATACTCAAACATCATTTGGACACCCTAACAATTTAGCACATAAAAAAATTATTGCACCAATGTTTTTAACTGAACTAAGAAAACATTTATTACTTTAGTTCGCAATTTAAAAAGATTGCGAACTAAAATTTCCCTATTTTACCAAGTAAATACACACCAATAAAAAGCAATGTGTGGTGCTAAAAATAAATATCGCTTACACTCATATAAAAAGGAAAGAAGTTTAAAAAAGTTAGAAAGAATGTAAATTAGGGTTATATTATAAAATATAACCCTTTTAAAAATAATAAAGGAGGATGATTAAATGATTAATATAGATAAAGATTATTTGATTACCGTAGATTTAAAAAATACAAAAGTTAAATCCGACAAAACTATATTTTTCTATAATACAGATTTAAATATATGTAATATTTTTATAAAATTAATTTGTTCAGATAAAGATAAAACCATACCAGAAGATTTAATCGTTGAACTTGCAGTATTAAAACCAGAGACAGATGAATTTAAACCTTTAGATGCAACATTAATATCTAAAGAAGATTTATTGTATCAAGTTGATTTAACTACTGATTATTTTGATATAGTTGGTAAATATTCATGCGAAATAAGAGTTTCGGGAACAATAGAAAATGAATTAAAATGTTTTACATCTGAAGAATTTGATTATGTAGTTAAACCAAATATAACTGCTAAGTTAAATAAAAAAATAAAAAATGATAAAAATCTTCCTATATTAGAAAAATTAATAAAAGATGTTAAAGAAATAACTGACGGAATAAATAAAAATGAAATTCAGATGAAACGAGATGAAAATTTAGTTGGTGATAATAAAACTATAGTAGGTGCAATAAATCAGTTAAGAGAAGATGTTAATTCTGGAATCGGTGGAGGAACTGTAGATTTAACAAATTATCAAAAGAAAAATGATGAATTTTTAAATACCGATGAAAAAACAATTACTGGTGGGATAAATGAAGTAAATAATAAAATAAAGAAAGTACAAGAAAATCAAATTGAACTTGATAAAGATGATGTTTCATTTAATGGAATAGATGATATTTCGCATGATGAATTAAATACTACAAATAAAACATTAATAGGAGCTATAAATGAAGTTAATACACAATGTAAAGATATTGTGAACTTTAAAATAAATTATTGTAATCCTATGAATTTTGGTGCTAAAGGTGATGGTATAACCGATGACACTGAAAGTTTTAAACTATGGATTGATTATATAAAAAACAATAATATTACTGAATGTATTATCCCTGCTAAAAAATTTTATATTACAGATACATTAAAATTTAATAATATAAATAATTTAAATATATATTCATTTGGAGAATTTCATTTTAAGCCTTTTGATAGTGTAAAAGAAGCGTTATTTTTTGTAGATTGTAATGACATATATTGTGAAAATATAAAAATTACTACAGAAAGAACTGCTTCAGAGAGTGCACCACAAGACCATAATAGAAAAAACTTATTTGGGTCTAATATTAGAGGTTTTTTCTTGGCAGGAGTTAGTAATTTCGAAATAAATGGTTTGGAATGTAAAAATACTTCTTATGATGTTTTTGTAGCTTGTTCTTCTAGTGCAGGACATGATATAAATGCTATTGTAAATAAAAATATAAAGATACATAACGTTTTAAGTAATAAGTCCAGTATGCCTTTTTATGTACAACAAGTTGATGATTTTGAATGTTATGACTTTACTATAAATCCAGCTAAAGAAATGGGTTTTGGTGACCATGCTTTTTATATATCAAAATATACAAATAATATAAAAATATATAATGGGACTATTAATTCACCTGATGCTTATTTTGGATATTTAATAAATGCAAGATATGCTGGAACAAATGAATACGGAGAAGATAATCCAAATCATATTTATATATGCAATGTTGTAGGTAATAATTGTGGTGGATTTTATTCTGCCAAAGCTACTACTATATCAAATGTATTGAATTGTACTATAAATTGCATTAACCCATCAGAATGTTTAGAATATGATAAGGAATACTCTGATTCAAATGGTGTTGCTTTTACAAATGACCAAAGAGCTGTAACCGAAGTAATTAATTGTAGTATATATACTAAAGGAATGGTATTTAAAAAAAATGCTGGAAATTTAAGATTTAAAAATTGTTGTATAGAAGCGAAGTCCTTTACATCTGTATCATTTTATACAAGTTATGGTACTGTCGAATTTAAAAATTCATCTTTAATTTTATTGGGGGGTGGTATATATTTACAAAACGGTATAAATTTATATTTTGACTCTTGTAATATAAATTGTGGAAGAATGTATTTATTAAGTTCTCCATATAATGGAAATGACGGAAAAATTCTTTTTAAGAATTGTGACTTTACTACTCATGTAAATGGGATAACTCAAATGTTTAACAATACTGTTAATAAAAATGTATATTTAATAAATTCAAATTTACCAAAAAATATAAATATAAGCAATAATGGATATAAACCAAATTTTAATAATTGCACATATGATTATGATTTATCAAACACCATTACCTCAAATTGTGTTATCCCTTCTTAAATTTAGTTCGCAATTTAAAAATATTGCGTATATAAATTTAAAATAAACACATAATATAAACGTACACAAAACCAGCTGTGTGTTATAACTCTAATTACTATTTGTATAATGTGTGGAAATAGGAGAGGATTAATTCTTCTCCTATTTTGTTTTATGAAAAAATAAATGGAGAGGAAAGATATTAAAATAATTAATAAAGAAGGGAGATTAAGAAATGAAATTAAGTGATTTAACATTAGATATGATTAGGAGTTCGTATGACGTGGAAGTAAATAACGAAATAGAAACTGTTTTAGTTTATAATATATTTGGTGAGAATAGAAAAGAATTAAAAGAAAAAATATCTAAAGGACTAGAACAAGGATTAGAAGAAAAAGCATTAATGGAACTTATATATAAAAAAGCGTTTGAATTAGCTACGGATTTAGAATTAGACGAAGATTTAATAGAATCAATAAATAAGGGTAAAAAAGAATTAATGTTTATTGCACAAGATGTAGATGAAATAGTAAGTGAAATTGTTATAGAAGTTATGCTAGAAAAACAAAATCTATTAGCAAATATGACTTCATTAACTTTAAGCAAAAGAATATTATTAGAGGCTGAAAAATTAGAAATATTAAATAAACAATGTGAAAAATTGGAAGAGGAAATACAAGAAATGAAAAAAGGTGATTAATTTGGTTGTAAATGATATTGAAAGTGCAGTCAATTATATTAAATCCGTTGTTTCTACAGCTATGACACCTATGGCAAATAAAATGGTAGAGATAATGCAACGAGAAGTAAATGAACAAATATATGCTGACCATGAGTCATCTGTATATGAACGTACAGGGCAAATGGGAGAAATAGCACAAATATCGAGTATTGATATGAATTGTGCTGTAGTAGAATTTCAAGATAATGGGGACTGGACAAGTGCATTAACGGGAGAACATTTCTTTCCTATTATAGGTTGGGAAGCAGGTAAAGTTTGGAGTTTTAAAAGTGATTCTACAGTTGCTTATTATCCTCCGACAACTATTATACCAGATTCACAAGCTAAAATAGCTCAACAAATACCATCTGAATTGAAACAATATTTAATAGAGCAAGGTTTAGATGTTATATAGAAAGGTAGGTGAGATTAATATATGGCAGATTTAACTATTAGATTAAAAACTTCTGTAGACGGAAGTGGAGCAGAACAAGAAGTTACAAAACTGAAAGAGAAATTAGAAAAAAAAGAAGTTAATCTGAAATTTGATACAACAAAAATGAAATCTCAAATGGAGGAACTTCAAAAAGTATTAAATAATGCTTTTAAACTTAAAGACGACCAATTAAACAATCTTAAACAGATACAGAATACTTTGAAAGAAATAAATTCTTTAAGTAAAGACGTACAGAAAAATTTATTTGGTAATGGTTCTACTAAGACTTCTACTGGTAATAAAGAATTAGATAATACTATAGCTAAATATAAAGTTTTACAAAAACAATCAGAATCACTTCAAAAACAAATGTCTAAAACTATAAATACTCAAGCTTATAACGAATTAGAAAGTAAATTATCAAAAATTAATAGTGAGATGCAATCTACTGCACAAAAAATGGATAACTTAAAAAATAAATCTAATATAGATATAAGTAGAGATTTAATAAGTTCATTTGATAAAATTCAACAAAAGGCTAATAACACCTCTGAACAAATTAATAATATGTTCAAAAATAAAAACTTAACAAGTTCACAGGTTGGACAACTCCAAGAACTTCAAAATAAAATCAATAATGTTAAAGGTGCTGATTTAAGTCAAATATTAAAATCCGACAAGGCATATGAACAAATACATAATTTAAATGCAGAAATTAGTAATGTATCGGTATCATTAAAAGGATTGAATGGCTCAATTACATTCACAGATAAGGTAAATACATCTGTTGCTAAGTTAGAATCTCTTAAAGCTAAACTTGCTGAATTAGGAACGAGTAAATTTGCTAATACATCTGGAATACAAGAGCTAATAACTCAAATAGAACAATATCAATCAAAACTGCGAAATATAGACCCTAATACAGAAGGTGCTAAAGCTGAATTTGATGGTTTAAAAAATAAAATATCGGAATGTGAAAATAAATATAAACAATTTGAGAGTGAAATTTCTACTAAAAGAGCTAATGTAAAATTTGATGCAGATTTTAATAAAGTATCTCAAGATTTAACGAACTTAACAAGAAGATGTCAAGAGTTAGGGGCTTCGTCATCTAAAGTAGAAGAATTTAGACAAAGATTACAAACAATAGCTAATATGAGCAATTTAAAAGACAGAGACGCAGAGTTAAAAGCATTAACTAAAGATGTAAGTACTTTTTCTAGTAGTTTATCTAATATTAACGGAAATGGTCTAAACGGAGTTGCTAATGGTGCTAGAAGTGCAACTCAAGCAATGAATATACTAGGAAATACAACTAGAAAAACATCGGGATTTTTCAGTTCTCTATCCTCTATGTTGTCAATGTATTCAATACCAAATATGTTTGCTAGAGTTATTACTCAAGCTATATCTTCAATACCTAAGACTATTGTTGATACTGATACAGCAATTAAAAAATTATTAAAGGTTGCACCAGACACCTTTACAGGAACAGCTAAACAATTAGATTGGTTAACTCAAAAAGCAAGTGAGGCAGGTCAAGCAGTTGCCAGAAGTAGTATTGATATAATTGATTCTACTGCGGAGGCATTACAATCTGGTTTCCATAACGTTAGCAAAGCCTTAGAATATGCTAAAAATTCAGCTATGTTTGCCAACGTTATAGATATAGACCAAGCAAGCGCAGATAAATATTTGAAATCTACATTAGCATCTTATGGTGGTGTAGCAAATTCATTAGATAAAGTTACTATGAAAGTTAAAGGTAACACCAAAGAAACTACTAGAATGATGCAAATGATGGACATGGTCAACTATGCAAACAATAACTATGCCGTTACAGGGAAAGATGTATCTGAAGCAATGATGCGTTCAGCTTCCGTAGCAAAAACGTTAGGCGTTAATATGCAAGAGTTAGTTGGTATCATAATCGCAGGTCAAGAACCTTTGCAAAATGCAAGTAAATTAGGTAACGGTTTAAAAACTATCATGCAAAATATGGCAGGTTGGAAAACAAGTGCTAAAGACGGTAGTATTTCAATGAATAAAACAGCAATGGCTATAGAAAAAATAACTGGAATTGATATGCATGACTCAAATGGTCAAGTTAGAGATTTCTATGACATCATGGGCGATATAGCAGGAATGTGGGATAAGCTAGATAAGAAAAGTAAATCATCTGTAGCTGAAGCAATCGCAGGTAAAATTATTTTTGCCACTCATGGTAGAAATATCATGTAGATTAGAGGGGTGTATCGGTCAACTAAATCGAAAGGTTAAGGTGGTAAGAGAGCCTAAGTCCTAAATGGATATGGTAATACCGAGGGTATCTTAACAGAGAATATCCGTAACGCATAATAGGTGAGCAATATTGTTAGCAATAATCCTATCACGAGCCTCCTCCGCAATATTATATAGTAATATTTGAGATGGATTTGCAACCATCAAACCTAACGTTAAACGAGGGCGAAAATATATGCTGGGCTAGCCATGAATTAACATGGTATAATGGGGGAAACCCCTAGAAGTAGAGGATAAAAAGCCTTTACGATAACAAACCGAAAAACCAGTTGAACGTTTTCACTGCAATAATGAGTAACTGGAGTCAAGCAGAAAAATTTATGAAAGAGTACGAAAATGGTGACACTTTCGGAGCTTCAATGAAAGAGAAACAACATTCTCCGTACGTACAGAAATGTGCGTAGGACACAAAGTTAAAAGCAGGTAACCCCTAAAGCCTTACACCACAACGTAATTGGTGACAATAAGCGTGAAGGTACGAAAGTAGAAAAAACGTAAGGATAATTATATGGTTAAATCCTAAGTAATTTTAACAATGGGTGTTCATGCAAGTATTAATCTAGTAAAAATAATTAATAAATTAGATTATGCTTTCAACGACTAGGTTGTGAAACCGTACACTATAAGCTATTGATAGTGGAAAAACTTTGCCCTTAACAGATAATGCTGAAGGTGAAGAAATAGTCTCGACTCTATATGAAAGTATAGGAAGTTCATAAGAGAACTGCATAGATGTAGCGAATTTATGTGAAGATAACGAATGCAAGATATATAGACTCTGTGCAAGGGAAACTTACATTACTTCAAGAAAAATGGAGAAGTATAGTTAATACTGCTGTAAGTGGAAATACAGCGAAAGGTTTTTTAGACATTGGTATAAATGTTTTAGGCATGTTAGATAAATTTGTTAAATGGGTAGACGACATGGGCGTAGGACTACCTGTAATAGCAGGATTAATTTCTGGTATTTTTGAATCAATAAAATTTAACCGAAGTGGTGGATTTGAAGCATTAATTAATCAAGAAAGAAGATTAAAAGCTGAAGCTTTGAGTACAACTACTGCACTAGAAGGACAAGCCACTGCAACACGACAAGCGTCTAGTGCTACAATGATTGGAACTACTAATCCAGGATTCTTTGCAACAATAAGAGAAGGATTTCAAGCTAGTTATCTTGGAAAATCTTGGAATGTAATAAAAGGAATAGGCACTTCGTTTAAAGAGGCTCGTCAATCATCTGGGGTATTTGCCTCTGGATTAACAGCAGTTAGAAGTGCTTTAACAGGTGTAGAGGCTAAAGCATTAGGAACAAAAGTAGCTTTAGGAGCTATGAATTTAGCTATGACTGCTGTAAATATGGGTGTAGGTATGCTCATATCATGGGGAATAGGTAAAGTCATCCAACATTTTACAGACGAGGCTAATAAACTTAATGATGCTTTAGAAAAAAATGCAGAAAATATAACTAATTTAAACAATAAAGTAAATAGCTCAACAAAAGCAAAAACAAATCTTTCAAATATTAGAGACGAATATAAAAAATTATATGATACAGTAGATAAAACTTCTGCACAGCAAGAAAGATTTAAAGAGTTACAACAACAAATAATTGATATTTGTGGTGAAGATATTGTCTTGGGTTAATAAATAGCCCCTATAATAAGAAATTATTATTAGAAAACATATTGAATTGCTGGAAAACCCTTAGAGCCTTAATACCACAACGTAATTAGTAATGATAAGCGTGATGGTTTTAAAAAGTTTAAGGATTGGGCAATCAGCAGGTAAGAATTATTTTATTAATTGTTTAAAAGATTTAATTTAAATAATTAATAAAATAATTAAACTTCAACGACTATTCCGAGAGGAAGTACACTCAAGCGAGTGGAAGTGGTATGTGCCTTTAATAAAGGTAAAGATATAGTCTCAACTTCTATGGAAAACATAGAGAAGTTCATAAGAGAACTGATTAGGAAGTAGCGAACCTAATTGAAGATATTGTATGATAAAGATAATAACCCGATTTTATCGATGGGTGGAGATATTGATAAATTAATTGCAAAATATGATAAATTAATTAAGAAACAACAAGAGGCTCTGAATCAAGAATATAAAGACCAACAAAGAAATGCCACAGACAAAATGAATGAAGGACAAGGATTTGCTGGCAAAGATGGAGCTTTTAATCAACAAGCAATTAAGGAATATAATAGACAAATAGAAAACATCAGAAAAAAGAAAACTGAACTTAACAATACATTTACTCAAACAGGTGATGTAACATGGTTAGAAGATTATTCAGAAAGGCTTGCTAAATTAAGTGATACTTATGCTAGTGCTAAAGAGGCAGTTGTAGATGCTGAAGCAAAAATAAGTGCCGAATCTCAAAAAATAAATAAAAGTATAGTAAACTCTTTGTCTATAGGTGATGGTTTCAGTAAATTAAAAAGCGACGTTCAATCTGAAATGATAGAAGTCGTAAATGGATTAGATTTTTCTCAATTAACAAGTGGACAACAAAGTTTATTTGAATCAAATATGAAAAAAATGTTTGATTCTGGAACAATAGATAAATCAATAAGAAAATTGTATGATTTGCAACAAGCATATGCAGATACAAGTGACATTACTGCTTATGAACAAGGAATTGAAAAATTAATCCCTTCTTTAGCCAAATTATGGGGAGTTAATGAAGACGTAGCTAGAAGTATGGTAGAATTACCAGAAAGTGCTAAAATGGCTCAAAATGCTATGGATGCTTATTTACGTTCTTTTGGTAAAAACATAAACATGACAGATAAAGAAACTAAAGATTTAATGGCAACATGGGACGCTTACAATAATTTTCTTCAAGATTTAAGTGGTCTTGATACAGTAGAAAAAGACGGAAAAATGGTTTATAATATCAAAGAAGTTAAAGCCACTTTAGAAGATAGTAATTTACCAGACAAAGTAAAAGACTTGGTAAATCGATTGATGGATGACAATGAATTTTCTTTAGACGATATGGAATTAACAGCTAAATTATCTCAAATTTATGTAGAAGATGATGAAGATACTAGAAACCAATTAATTCAAGACGTTCAAAATCTTGTAGATAAACAATTTGGGAAAGGCAAAATAGACGTAGGTAAATTGTTTGTTACAGGAGAATATGCTGTATCTGACGACGATAAAAAGAAAATAGATGATGCTTTTGCGAGTTTTAAACAATTTGACGGAAAAGATGAAATAGTAAAAACTTTAAGAGCGAATGTAGAAAATACTGACCAAGTTGAAAATTATGCCAAATTAATGGATAATTTAAGAGGTAAAGATAAAGACATTGAAACATTTTTTAAAAATAACATTCAAGATTTATCTGAATTGGAATCTTATGAAGACATGATTCAATGGGTATTTGACCATCCAGAAGCAGTAACAAAATGTCATATAAATGTTTTAGGTGAAGATACAATAAAAACTGCTAAAGCTGAAATAGATAGTCTATTAAATGAAAAAGATGAAAAAGACATAAAAGTAAAAATAGATAAAGCTTTAGCTCAAGGTGACATAGCGACTGTAATGGATTTAATAGGGCAATTACCAGCAGAAAAACAAATTGAAGTTGGAGTAGCATTATCTAATGCATTAGATGAACTTGGAACTGTAGATGCTATACAATTAAAAAATAAAGTCGTAGATGTTACCGTAATGGCTTTTCAAGCATTACAGCAACTTTATGCACTTCAAGGATTAAAAATTCCAGAGAAATATATTAAAATAATTAGTAATAGTGCCGATGTAGCAAGCAAACTAGCTAGTTTGAAACAACAAATAAAAGAAATACCACGAAGTATATCAATAATGGCTACTTTAACCTATACAGAAAAAGGTAAATCAAAAGTTCCCCATAGTGGGAAGGGAAAATCAGTAATGTGGGGAGATTCTATAGGTGAGTTTTCTAATATAGAAGATAATCCTTATTCTGTAGAGCAGTTGAGTGCTACACCAATGGTGACTTCACAACCTGTAGTAACTGCAAATGATGTAAATACAGCAACTCCTACTTCAGATAGTTCTGGTGGAATAAGTACCTATGCTACGAGAGATTTTAATAGTATAGGTGATATAGAAACAGCTTTAACTCCTATAAGCCTTGAATATCAAAATGTATTAGATATGATTGAATACTCCGTTGAATTATTTAAAGAGTTGCAATATAGAATTGAAACAGTAACTAAGAAAACTTCATTGTTAGATAAACAAATGGAAAAAGCAGTAGGTACTGAAAAAATTAAATACCTTAAACAAAAAAATAAATTATTAGAAGAACAAGCAAAACTTCAAAAAGAATATTATGACGATTTGATTTCTGAAAGAGAAACACTTCAACAAAAACTTCAAAAAGAAGGATTCCAATTTAATGAAGATGGGAATATGACTAACTATGAAGAAAAATTATTGGCTATGCAAAAAGAATATAAACGACTTCAAGATGTAGCCGATAAATCTTCTAAAAATAGCTCTTCTAGTGGTTCTTCAAATAATACAGCAAGCGATAAAGCTAGTAAATATAAAGAAGAATTGGATAAACTTACAAACTTAGCTAATAAATATTATGATATACAACAAAGTGATTTATTTAGCTGTGAAGAACAATGGCAAGAAATGAAAAATACAATTAAAGAAAATAATGACGAAATTGAAAAACTAACTAGAGAAGATAAATTGTATAAATTTAGCAACGCCATAACTCAATTAAAAAATCAATTCGATATACTAGGAAATAAAATTGATATAATAGATGTTAAACTAGAAAATTCGAATGGAGTAGATACAATTAAATTAACAGAAGAAAAATTAAAACTTATGAACGAACAACTATCTAAACAGATGGATTTAATAACTAATATGAAAAATAAGATTCCTACATATCAAGAAAGTTTATCTAAATACGGTTTCACATTTGACGTAGAAGGAAATGTAAGCAATATAGACGAAGTACTAAACAGTTTTCAAAATAGTGAAGATTTGGAAAAGGTTAATGATTTATTGGAAGAATATACTTCTTTAATAAATGATGATTTAGCTGACGCAGAAAAAAATTATGCCGATTTACAAAAAGACACAGTAGATTTGCAAAAAGATAAACTTAATAAAGTGAAAGATATAGAAGATAAAATCACAGATGTAATAAAAGATGAAATAGATAAACGTAAAGACGCTATAGAAAAACAATACGACAAAGAAAAAGAATTAATAGAAAAAAGAAGAGATGATTATAAAAAACAACGTGATGAAGATGATTATGCAAAAAATTTAAAAGAACAACAAGACGAAATTGACACTATTAATAAAAAGATAGAATTAGCAAAACGAGATAATTCTATGAGTGGTAAATCTAAGTTAAAAGAATTATTAGACGATTTAAAAGAGGCTCAAGATAAATTAGATGAAACAGTTCAAAATAAGGTTGATGAAGACATAGATAATATGTTCCAAGAACAATTAGACGCTTTAGATAAAAAGAAAGAAGATATGACACAAAATATAGATGACACTTATACTCCACAAAAGATAGCACAAATGGTTAAAGATGCAATGATGACTAATACTTTTACCGATTTAAATGGTAATATTACCAATTTACAAGATAAATTGATTGACTTTGCAGAAACAAGTGGAGACGCAGTAGGAATATTGGGTGATTCAATTAAAACAGAATTGTGTGATAATCTTGAGGTAGCTTTGGATTATTTAAAAGACTATAAAGATATATTTAAAGAACTTGGATTTAAACAACTAGGAAATGTAAACTATAAAGAAGGCATGAATAAGGATACAACTTCTAAAACATTAAATGTGGGTGATATCAATATTAATGTTGAAGGAAGTGTTGATGAAAATGTTCTTGATGACATGCAAGAAATGATTAATAAAACTTTAAAAGATATTGTTAACAAATCATTATAGAGGGTTAATATATTAACCCTCTTTTATAAGGAGGGTGATGTAATTGTTTAAAAGTCAATATTTTATTTGGAAAGGAAAACAATCTAAAGATAAATTTTTAAGTATATTAACCACTGATAATGATGTTCTAAATGATTTTGGTGTCCCATATAATAAAACATTAGAAAAAGAAGATAATTTAGATTTATATAATGAAAAAGAAGAAGAACCCGAAGATATAACATTACAATTATATTTAGAAAAAGACGGAATGCCTTTAATATGGACTGGTGAAAATTTTAGAGAAATTAAAAAATGGTTAATAAGTGATGACTTTGAAGAATTTATTTCTTATGACAATTTAGATTATGTATATTATTTAAAATGTACGAAAATACAAAAAAAATTTACATACGGTGAACCTAAAGGTTGTATAGAAGTTACATTTAAACCTTTAAGCCAATATGCATATAAAAAAGTAGTTATAGAAAAAGAAGTGAAAGGTAAAGAATTAATAGATATACATAATAGTGGAGACTTAAATTATGAACCCATAATTGTAATTGAAAGTAATTGTAAAAGAAATCAAAAAGTAAAAGTAAATGATTTTGTAATAAATAATTTACTTGAAGAGGAAACTATTAAAATAGACAATAAAATGTGCTTGGTTAAATCCAATAAGCGATATTATCCCATATCAGATTGTAATAGAAAATGGATTACTTTAAAACAAGGAGATAATCAATTAATCGTTGAAGGAGAATGTAATATAATTGTTCACTGTAGTTTCCCAGAAGTAATATAGGTGATGGATATGAATGATGTAATTATTAAGGAATTAAAACCAATACAAAAGATTGTATTGACAAAATTAAATGGAGACGTTATTGCAGAAATACCTATATTTTATTTAACAGAAGAAAGTAGAAATATTGACGAGGTAGATACGATAACTTTTACAATACCTTTGAGATATAGAGATAATTTCTCAAAGAAGATGGTAAATTATTATGTATATGATGAAGTTATAGCAGAAAGATTAATATGTGTTGATGGTGAATATTTTGTGATTAAAGAAATAAATGAAAATCAATCAAATCATACAAAAGAAATTACTGCTTATGGATTAGAAAAAAAATTAGAAAAAAACACAATAGCTTTATCAGATTGTGGACTTATGTTAAAAGATAAAGATGAAGAGACATATACTTATTCTTTTGATGAATATTTATATCAACAAACAGGTTGGAGATTGGGTCATATAGATGATTCAGTTAGATATATGGATAATGGAGAACCCAAACTTCGTATGCAAGAAGAAACAAATACTTCTTTTTATTCATTTATAACTGAAACCATTGCAGAACAATTTTGTTGTGTTCCTGTGTTTGATAGAAAAAATAAATTAATAAATCTATATGATATTGACGGATTTGGGAATGATTTAAAATTAGTTTTGAATAAAGATAATTACTTAAAATCGTTGGAAAAAACTTTTAATTCTTCTGATATTGTAACTAGATTAATCCTTGAAGGTAATGAAGAAGAGTGTATAGTAGAGGAGGCAAACCCAACAGGATTAAATTATATTGAAAATTATTCATATTTTATAGAAAACGAAGATATGAGCAAAGAATTAATTAGAGCTTTAAAATTATTTGAAGAATTAACTCCTAAAAGAATGGAAAAATGGAAAGAATATGTAAGTTTAAAAGCACAAAAAAATTCAGAATTGTCTACATTGGATTCATCAGAAAATATACTTATGACTAAATGTAATCAATTACAAAATATAATAGACGGTTATACAGATATGGAAACTGAAGAAGAATATTATTTATTAGATGATATAAAAAGTGAATTAGATGTATCTAATTTAGAATTACAATCTGTTTCAAGTCAAATATATAAAATAGAAAGAGAATTAAAAGAATTAGATATTAAAATTAATAGATTAAACAAATTATGTAGAAGAGAGACATCAGAAGACGAGGCAGGGAATTTATTATTTGATGAAAAATTATTAAGTGAATTAAAAGATTATATTTATTATGATACATATTCAGATGATAGTTTTGTAGATGCTAATGAATTAATAAAAACAGGAAAACATATTTTAGAATCTAAATGTAAACCTACGGTAGAATTCTCGATAGATTCAGTGAATTTTGTAAATAGATTGTTGGGTGATAAAAGTAGATTGAGTCCAGAAATTCAATTAGGTTTAGGAGACGTTATATCTACTTACGATAAAGAAAGAGATAAAGAAGAATTAGTTTTTTTTACAGGTTGGACTATGAATTATGAAGATAATAAATTAGGTTTAACCTTCTCGAATAAAAAAACTAATAAAGAAGATACTAGAGTAATTGCTGATTTATTAAAAAAATCAAAAGAAACAAAAAAAATTATATCAGTTAATAAATGGTTGTGGAATAAACAAAAATACAATAAAGTTAATAGTACATTAATGACTGGTATGGATTTAGACTTAGATTTTTCCCCTAATAAAGCTTACGTTGACAGTGTTTCAAGTGTAGATTTAAATCAGCATACTTTAAATATAAATTTAAATGAAGAATATATTTTAAAGGCGACAATACTACCAGATACAGCTAAAAATAAAAATGTAATATGGATTAGTAGTGATGAAAACATTGCAAGTGTAAGTGACGGTGTAATAGTAGGAAATGGATATGGAGCTTGCATAATAACCGTAATAACAGAAGACGGTAATAAAACAGATACTTGTAAAGTAGTTGTAGAAGTTGATATGGGGGATAGTAGTAATGTTAATGTTACAGGTATCAGATTAAATACAAATTCATTAGAAATAGATAAACATGAATCAGTTTATTTATTACCTACAGTAATTCCTACTAATGCGAATCAATCAATAACATATATTAGTTCCGATGGTAATATAGCTAAAGTATCAAATGAGGGATTAATAACAGGTGTAGGTCAAGGAAAATGTACTATAACAGCTATATCAAATAAAAATTCTAAAATAAAAGCATCTTGCACAGTTACAGTTAGTGGTAAAGAGGCAGAAATAAATATAGACGATTTAGATGAAGTATTAATTATAGGAACAAAAAGAATTCAAAATCTACAGGAATATAATTTAGCCCCAAAAATGACGTATTTTGGAAATATTGTTGAAGATTTTGATATTACAACTTATCCATCAGACCCAAAAGCTATCGTTGTTATGTTAGGATTAAACAATGATTCTCTATGTGACATAAGCAAAATAAAGACATTATTAAATTCTATAAAAACTAAATACACAGGAAAGTATATATTTGTAGCAAATGAATTACCTGTTGGTATAAATTATGCAACTGTAGATTATAGCTATGAACAATTAAATAGTCAAATTAAAAATTATAATAATATGTTACAAAAAATCGCAAATGAATTAGGATTAAAATCTATAACAGTTCAAGGTGGAATGGTTGAAAGCGATATATTAGCTTCACATTACACTTATAATGGATTAGACTTAAATGTAGTAGGATGTAAAATGTTGTTAAATAATATTAAATATCAAATCAAAAATAATGTAAGTTCTTTTATTCCTCCAGATGATGAAGACAGTGGAACAAATGGAGTAAATCCCATAAGACAAAAGATTATGGAAAAAGCTGAAGAAATAGTTAGAATGTGTGTTAACCATAAAGCAAATTATTCTCAAAGATATAGAACTGTAGATTATAGAAGACCAAATACAATCAAAGCTATGTCTGAAGTTTTAGGTTCAACACGCTATTACCAACCTTCTTGGGTAATTCCATATCAAACATACGGATGGGATTGTTCGAGTTATGTTGGATGCTGTTATGATTACGCAGGTATGCCCGATTTAAAAGGATTATCATGTTCGGCAAATACATTACAACAGAAATTAAAACAACTAGGAGCTGAATATTGGTTATATAAAGAAGAAGGTTTAAGAGATGCAAAACCAGGAGATATTGTTCTTTGTGTTAATGATGGAGTAAGTTTTAGTAGAAATAATGTATTTACTTGTAGAACTCATCATGTTATGATTTACGGATATTCAGATTATGAAATGTATGAGGCGTCTGGTTATTCGAGTGGTATAAGAAAAGGAAAAAGAACTTTTGATAAAAATCAATGGATATTCTTTAGATTACCTCAAGTTGCTGAAGCTGATAATTCAAATAACATAATGAACCCTTCCGACTCTGAACATCCAAATGTATTTTACGAAGAAGGAACAATAGATGGAGTGAATTATGTAGCTAAATTAACTAATTGTTGTATGACTGGATATTATTCAGCAAAATATACAACAGGAGGTTCTGGTTTACCATTAGAAGTTGCAAAAAGTGTCGGTTCATACAATTTACCATATGGTAGTAAGATTTATATCCCTTTCTTAAAAGGAAGATGGGGTAATAAAGATGGTATCGTAACTGTTTGTGACACAGGTGTCGGTGGAACAGATTTCGATTTATTTTTGGGAAAATCTTATTCTGATGTAAGTTCAAAAATGACAAATCCTTTACGAGTGGATGCTTATATTGTTGAATACGGAAATAAATCTTTAGCATGGAGTTATACTCAATCTTATAATTGGGCTATGAATTATTATGGTAAAATAAGTCAGTATAAAACAAGATTTACAAGTTATATGAAATATGGAGGAACTTTGATTAATTTCTGGAAATTTAAAGAAGATGATAAAACATTTTTTGAAAATTCATGGATAAATCAAATCTGGAATAAATAATCAATTTCTCAAAAGGTTTAATTTAAGTTACAATTGGAAAGAATATAAAGGGAAGTAAAAATAATTAATAAAGGGGAGATATTATGTATTATAATGAAGAACATGAGGAAATGGTAAATAATAGAGGAGATAAATATACTTATATTGGTAGTTATAGATATAAAGAGATGACCATAGATGGTAAAAAATCAGAATCGCACATAAGAGTTAAATGTCCGTACTGTGGGAAAGAATATGATATAAGATTAAACAATTTTAAAATTGGTCATAAATGTACTAATTGTTGCAATTCTTATGAAAACTCATTCGCACACCATATACAAATGGAATTAGGTGAAGGATTAAATAAATATTGGGATTGGGAAAAGAATGAATTAAATCCTTATTTAATAAGTAAAGCTATAGCCAACAAACAAGTTTGGATAAAGTGCAATAAAAAAGATTATCATGATAGTTATAAAACAACCCCTGCTCATTTTAAAGAAGGGAAAAGATGTCCTTATTGTTGTAATCAAAAAGTTCATCCAAAAGATAGTTTTGGACAATGGTTAATAGATGAATTTGGAAATGATGCAATAAAAAAGTATTGGTCACCTAAAAATATAGTTAATCCTTTTAATATAGCACCTAAAAGTACGAGTCGTAAAATATGGATATTATGTCAGAATAAAAGTTATCATAATGATAATGGTGGTTATTTAGTAACACCTTCTCATTTTACAAGAGAAAATAGTAGATGTCCATATTGTTCACATAAAAATCATAAAATGATTCACAAGTTAGATAGTTTTGGTTCTTTATACCCAGAAAAAGTTAAATATTGGTCATCTAATAATGAAAAGTCTCCTTTTGAGGTAGCACCTATGAGTAATAAAAAATACAAGTTCATTTGTCAAGAATGTGGTAAAGAATTTGAAAGGAGTTTAAATAAATTAAATAGATATAAAAATGGAGTATATTGCAACGAGTGTAATTGTTCACAATTAGAGCATTTAACCAAAGATATTTTAAATAAATATAAAATTAATTATGATGTTCAAGTAGAATATAACAATTTAATTGGTCTTGGTGGTGGTAATTTATCATACGATTTTTATCTACCAAATTATAATTTTTTAATAGAATGCCAAGGAATTCAACACAAAAAATTTACACCTGCTTTTCATAAAACAGAAGAAGATTTTAAAAAACAACTAGAACATGACCGTAGAAAAAAGGAATATGCTAAAGAACATAATATTAATTTATTAGAAATTTGGTATTACGATATAGATAATATCGAAGATATATTGATAGAAAGATTGCAAATTAAAAATAATTAATAAATGTAATACAAGTCCACATAAATATGGGGACTATTTTTATAGGAGGTGATTAAATGGCGATTGAAAATAATAGCCCCACACAAAAATATATTTACATTAAAGATTTAGTTATTAAATATTCAGAAAAATTATATCCAATAAATAATCTATACACCAGTGATAAATATATTTATTGGAAGATAGAAACTTCTGATTTAGTAAGCTCAAATAATAAATTAAATGAAGAGGAAAATTTAATATTTATCATTAAAAATATAGATGGTATCGGAGTGACGACTACGACAGATTTATTAGATATGTTATTTGATGGATATGACAAAAAATCAATATCAGAAAAATTAAAGGGAGTGAACGAGAACAATAAATTTTATAAAAAACAATTAGAAATCACTCAAGATAATATTGAGAATTTATCAAAAGAATATCAAGAAAATTTATCATTTGAACAAATTAAAGAAAGATTAAATACATCTATAATAAATTCCAATTCTTTAATGATAGATTTAAAGACCACATTAATAGATAGACTTTCCGACGAAACATTCAATTCAGCAGAAAAAGCAGATGTTAATTATAGACTTGACATAATTAATAATAAATTTGAAGAAATGCTAGGATACAGTGATGCTTTAATTGATATGATGGCAGAAAATTCTAATGATGTAGACACAACATCTTTTTTAGAATATCAACTATCTCTGCAAAAAATGTTGGCTGATTTAATTGTAGAAATTAAAATCGTCACAGAGGACGATAGAGAAAATATAACATTAGTAGATATTTCGTCTATAACATCTAATATAACTACGATATTGATAACATTGTCTTCTTTTAAAGATTCATGTAGTACAACTCTATCCATTTCTACAGAAGGTGAAAAAACATTAGGAGCTTCTAGCACTATATCAGATGAAGTTTATAATACAAATGCTAGAATAGACGATTTATCTAACAATATGAATGAATTACAAGCTTCACTAATTAATTCATTTGCTAAAGAACAACAAACTATTCAAGAATATTTTGATGCAAATCAAAAGTACTCAAATGATATGTTACCTATAACTAAATCATTGTTAAATACAGATGGAAAATTAACAGTAGCACAATATAATTCATTGGACGCTTTAGCAAATGCAATGGTTAATTACGTTTCTAAAATAGAAGCTAGTTATCAATCTTACTATAATAATGAAAAATTAGGAGATAATAATAAACAACTATTAAAAGAATATTTTGATGATTTTAAAGCAAAACATACAAATTTCATTAATTCAATACGAGTAGATATGAAAGATTTAATTTTTGATAAAGACGAGAGAAAAGAATTTAATATAAGATTAGCATTATATAGGGAAGCTAGAAATAAATTAAATTCACAAATGTTAAATTGTATAAACTTAATCAATTCAGCAACAAGTGAAGTTAATTTACAACAAATTGAAAAAAGATTAAATGATAAAATCTTAGAAGTTCAAAATCAAGTCAATGATTTAAATTCTAAAATAGGAAATATAAATTCGAGATTATCTAACATAGAATCAAGATTAGATGCTCTTGAAAATAATACAAATGTTTAGGAAGGAGATTATATTATGAAAGATAAAATATTAGAAAAATTTGCTTATGATACTGGAGCAACAGATAGTGGAATAAATCATTCAAAAGAAGATATTAAAAAATATTTATTAAATTTATCAGAGGATGAATTTAGATTATTTCTAAGTAGATTAATTAGGGAAGAATTTTTATCTGAAAATTCATTAGAACAAGGATATGGTATTGAGGATGTGTCAAATTTTATAAATTGGATTAAATATGATTTAGAAGTAGATATTTAATAATTAAAAGGAGGTATAAAATTTTGAAAAAAGAATATTCAATAATTATCAATAAACAAAAGAGTATTTTAAATCGTCAGTTGTCAATATTTCAACACGATAAAGGCGTAGACATATATTTTAAATTGATGGATACTGATTATTTAGATTTAAGTTCTAATTATTTATTATCTGATATAGTATTAGTTAGTCCTTTAAAAAAACAAATAAAATCAGATATAGTACCTATTATAGATAATAAAATATTATTTACAATTAATAATGAAATAATGAATCAAATTGATGAAATAGGGAATTATCATGTTCATATTAGAATTTATGATGATAAAGGTGGAAGAATAAAACTGCCTCATTTTATAATGTCAGTTGAAGAATGTGAAGTGGATGATGACGATTTATCTTACGGAACAGTTGACGGAACAGCAATAGATAACATAAAGGTTGCTAAATATGGAAAAGAATTAAAAACTTTCAATGACGATGGGTCTTATAATAGAACTGTTTGGATTTCTGGAGATATAATTACCGATTCTAAATTGAATAAATTAGAACAAGCAACTAGCGAAATTAGAGATGAAATATTACAACATAAGGTAAAATTAATAGAATTAGAAGAAAGTAAAGGTTATACAATTAAAAAGGGTACAGAAGATACACCTATAATAATATCAGAATTAAGTAAAGGTTCTTATATATTAAAAGGTTGGGCAAAAGATTTTAATTCTAGTACTGAAATAATATATTTAGACGGTAATAGAAATTATGTGTATATAACAAGTAATACAGATACTCATACATATGGTTTATGTTGTTTTAATGAAGATTATTTCAAACTATATAAATTCAATAAAATAAAAAATAAAAAAGAACAAATAGTAGATTATTTAAATGTAGTTATTGCCGATAACGAAGATAAATTAAATTTAACAGGTGATAAATATCAATATTTAAAAACAGAAACATTATCAACCATTGTGTTACCAGAAATGGATGAATTTGTAGAATTAAATTTACTTATTAAACCAGCCGTGGATAATTTAATTCTAATATTTCCAAGTATAGCATGGAGAACACAACCAATATTAAAAAAAGATGTATTATGTCAAATAAAATTAAATTATTTAAATGAAATTTGGTATGGAGATACCTTAATACATGATGAAAATGTGCCTGTGATTAAAGGTGACACATCGGGGGGAGAAACAGGAACTATTACAAAAATTCCTTTTAATAAAATTTCTTCTGAAGAGTGTTATATAAATTAGGGAGGTATGAAGTGATGAAGTATATGAAGAATAAATATGGAGATGAGAATGGAAATATTGTTTCATTTTGGTCTACAGATGATAATGTATTATGTGAAGATGGTAAGACATTAAGAGAAAATTTAGATGGGATGAATTCACAATTTAACGATATTGTGAACAACTTTACTACAGAACAAACTGATAGTAATTTTATTATAAAATACGGAAATAAAATAATAGCAGAAATACCATTAGGTTCTACTACACCTGCTGTAATAAAATATACTATAACAAATACATTATCCAATGCAATTAATAATAATAATGCAACTGAAATAGAAAAGAATCAATCTTATACTGCAACTATTACTGCTAACGAAGGGTATTCTATTAATAATGTTATTATTACTATGGGTGGTACAAATATTACCGACAGTGTGTATAACAATGGTAATATTAATATATCTAAGGTTACTGGAAATATAGTAATAACTGTAGAATGTACTGAAGTTATTATTTCTATAGATAATGAAAAACTTGTGGATATGGATTTAACTGGATTAAGTGATGGTTCAGTTACTTCTTTTACTAATACTGTTAGTAATGATGTAGCTACTGTTTCTGATAAAAAACTAATTAATATAAAAAATAGTAAAGTTACGGTTGATGCGTTGAAAACTGAGGGTTCTTTAACCTATGCCTATATTTTTGATAAGAATAAGGGTAATGTTACTATGCAAGGTTTTAGTTTCAGAAAATATTATAATGCTTCTCTATATGAGTGGAATAGTTATGGTTTGTATTTATCAGTATTTTGCAATGAAAATGCAAGCACATCTGTTTATTTTGCTGACCCTGTTGCCTCTGTGGATATGAGTACTTTACCCGATATAAACTTTGCTGTATTCACCTTAAATACTAATGGTACAATAGATTGTTATTTGAATGGAAAATTATTATATAGTGTTCCAAAGCAAGATATTTGGAATAGTTGGAATATGCAATATTCCTGTATTCATAAAGGAATTGATATTACTACCGAGGATACAAATGGAAATTGCAAACCTATAAAACATATTTATATTTATAAAGGTGCATTAACAAGTGCCGAGATATCCTATTTAAATGATTTTTTTCACAAAAACTAAATGTAACTGATGTGAGTACATTTAGTGAATATAATTTACAACCAAATGAGGTTTTAGAGCCATACTATGAGGTAATTCCTTATAAATCTTGTGATAATGCCACATTAACTATTGATGATGAAAATATTGCTAAAATGGAAGGTGGTAAGATTAAAGGTGTTTCTGTTGGTTCTACTACACTAAATATAACTGCTAAAAATTTTACTAAAAAAGTACCTATTAATGTTGGAAAACAAATATCTGATGTTGATAAAAAGAAGGTCACAAGTACTAGAAACGCAAGTGATATATGTATCATAAATCCTATTTCAAGAATGAACATAGGTGATAATCATATGTTATGGGCAGTTGTATTTAGTAATGATACAAATTTTTTATATGACATGACAAGTCAAGATAATGTTGTAAATATCACATCAAATAATCCTGCTGTTGTTAGTACACAGTTTGGAGTATTATTCGCTAATAAAGTTGGCACTGCAACTATCACGGTTTCCGATGTTTCAGGCAGTAAAACTAAAAGTTTTAATGTTGTAGTAGAGGATAATTCTTTTGTTTCTACAAAAACATTAAATGTTGATTTAACTCAATTTAATTTAAATAATGCTGGCACAAGTGATACTGGAGTGTCTAATGCACAAGGTTTTGTTAATTTATTCAAATATGCATCTGAAAATAAGTATGACCATATAGTTTTTCCACAAGGTGTATATAATTTAAACGGAGATTTTGGTACTATTACTGTTCCTTCCAATATGATTATTGATTTTAATAATTCTATTATTCAGTTGGAACTAAGAAAAAAAGTTGATATAACTAAATGGGAACACGTAAGAGCAAATAATGAATATGCTTTCACTATGTTTTCTTTATTAAATACAAAAAATTGTATAATTAAAAAGGGTAAATTTTATGGTGAAAATTATTTAGATAAAACCGAACATCATATAGAACATGAATTAATGTTTGATGTAATAGGTTCATGTGATGGTAGTAAATTTGTGAATTGTGAATTTAGTTATGCTCCAGGATTTAATATTAATTTAAGTCATAATGTATATGGGGATACACGAACAGCATTTAAGTTATCTAATGCAGAAGTTGGTGGTTACACAGATATCGGTGCTAATGATGACAATATTACAACTAGGTTCAGATGTAAAGACTATATTTCACTTAGTTCATTAAATAAATATAAAGATAAAACACTTACTTTTGGGTTAGGTTGTATGCAAGGATACGGTGGATATGCTTATGTAAAAGGTAGATTTTATAATATTTATTTCTTTGATGAGAACAAACAATTTATTTCAAAGTTAGATAAGTGTGTTCAATTTGAATATTATCAACGTCCTGCTAATTCTAGTTATTGTAAGATTGAGTTTTATCAAGATTCTCTTCCTACTACGGCAGACCCCGATTTTGGAGGTATTATTCACATATTTGCCGTAAATGAATTGAAAGGTTTTAGATTTGAAAATTGTAAATTTGAAAAAGCTATGTCAACTGGTTTATGTCCTCAAGGGGGTACTGACATAATAATAGACAATTGTGAATTTTTAAACTGTGGTTATTATGACCCTTCCTCTCAAATAGATTGGGAAGATGGAGGACAACACATACATGGACATATAGTTAAAAACTGTTTATTTAAATCAACAGACAAAAATAAGCATAGTGTCATTAATGTAAAAAGTAGGAGTGTTGTTTTATATAATAATGTTTTTGATTATTGCACATATGAACAAAGAACCGAAGTTGAAAACGCTAGAATATTTAAAAATAAAATTATAAATGGGTCTACTTTTGTACTAGATAGTAAGACAGATATGGTTTATGCTTACAATGTTCATGAAAATGCACCTACTATAAGAACTATCGTAGATGGAATGTCTGTATGGCAATTTGATAATTTTAAAATCACACAAGGTATTTAATTTGCAATTTATAAAGATTAAACGATTAAAGAGCAGATATCAATCTACTCTTTAATATAAAGGAGGTATTATATGTACGGAAAAATTATAAACGGAGAATTAGTATATGCTCCTATGAATTATAAAACTTCAGAAGGGGCATTGATTACTAACTTTAATACTAACGAAGACCTAATGAAAAGATATGGGTTTAAAAAAATAAACGGAGTAGAACCAGAGTATGACGAAGAAAGAGAATGTTTAATAATTTCCTCTTTTGAAGAATTAGATACGGAAATTAAAGTTGCATATGAAGTAAAAGGCATAGGAGCTTTATTAGATAACAACGATATGACTAAAGATGAATTAATTGAAACTATGAGAAAAGAATTATGCAGTTATAAAGAAGGTTTAATTGAAGGAACTAAATTCGATTCTCTTAATGATATATTTAAATATATGTTTGAACATTTTACAGAAGAAGAAATATATATTGGTAAAGATATTCCTAATGACCCAAAATATAAATTATGGATAAGAATTTATGAAGAACCTAAAGACGATGACGACGACGGGAAAGATGTTCCAAGTAATCCAACACCTGTAAAACCACCTGCTGAAGATAAAACTGTATGGGTATCTAATTTAACTTTAGACTCAACTATAATGGGTTATTATATAGAATCAGAATTTACAAGTGATAAATATCCAGATAAAAATGTATGTTTAACTACCGACCAAAGATATGTTGGACAATATGTTAAATTTGCAGACACTGGAAAAGATATAGATGGTAAGGTATTCCAAATAACAGGAACAATAAGTAAGGATGCTTTAGGATTAAGTTCTTCACACAGTCTTCCCGTATTCGCTATAAACTGTAAAGACCAACCTACTGCTACTGCAATAGGAGAAAATACAGGTAAAGCGTATGTGGGATTATTATTATCTTCTACTACTAAAGTTGCAAAAGTAATTTGTAATGCTTTAAACGTTAGAAGTGGTATGGGTGTAAAATATCCAGTATTAGGAGCTGTACCTAACGGATATACATTGGCAATACTTGAAACTTATACAAATACTTCATGGGTTAAAGTAAGCTATAATAATAGTATAGGATATATAAATGCTAATAGTTCATATGTAAGTATATCTACGATAAAAGTTGATGCAGGAGGAACAGGAGAAGTAGGTGGTAATACAGGATTTACAGTACCTTGTTATGGAATAGATATATCAAGATGGCAAGGTACAATAGATTTAAAAACTTTAAAAGAAAATGGTAGTATAAATTTTGTAATATTAAGAATTGGTTATGGTAGTAGAACTGGTGGACAACCTGTAATAGACCCAAAATTTGAAGAATATTTAAAATTATGTATTGAAAATAAAATCCCTGTAGGTGTATATTTCTTCTCATACGCAAATACAGTTGCAAAAGCTAAAATAGAGGCGAACTGGGTAGTTCAACAATTAAGCAAATATTCTCAAACATTTGAATTTCCAGTATTTTTTGACCAAGAAAATGATTTAGTTGATAAATTAGGGAATCCTGGCAAAACCGTATTGACAAATTGTATGAACGCTTTTTGTCAAATAATAAATGATGCAGGATATATGGCAGGAATTTATACTAATAACTCATGGGCAACAAGTTATGTAAATTGGAATAATGTAAAATATACTGACCACATATGGGTGGCTCAATGGAGTTCAGCTTGTACTTGGACTAGAACTGATGTTAAGTTATGGCAAATGTCAGCCACTAAACGACTTCCTGGACATAATGCTGATTTAGATTATGATGTTTGCTATTTTGATTATCCTACATATGTAAGAGCTAATCATAAGAATGGATTCTAGGAGGTGATGTAATGAATTTATCAATATTAGGTAAAGTTGATGGTGCATGGCAATCATTAGGAACAACTACAGTTGGAGATAATTCAAATTCAGTTACACTAGGAGACGATTATATTTATAATAATATAAATGGAATGATTGTTGAGTGTATGACTGTTTCATTAACTGGCGATGGTAGTTCGGAAAATATAACACAAGAAATTACATTAAAAAAATCATTTCCTAATGTGATTCTCACAGTAGCTTGTAGTTGTGAATCTACAAAATACATTTATAGTAATCTAAATGTTGTAGCTGTTCCGTCTGGAAAAGATAAAGTAAAAATAGGATTAAGACATTTGGATTCAAATATAAAATTAGAAGGTAGTTTTACGGTATTTTTAACTTGTTTTGGTAAATAGGAGGTGATTTTATGTACGGTAAATTTAATATAAAAATAAAAAGTGGTAAAGCAACATTAGACAGAGATATATTTTTAAGCAAAAAAGATAAAGATATAGTGCTTTATTTTACTGTTGATGGTTTTCCTTATAAATTTTCCAATGGTGAAGGTATAGAAGGTGCTAGTTATTCTCAAATAACATTAGAAAAACCTAATAAAACTAAAGTGGTTCTTCCCAAAACAGCAGTGGACATTAACGAAATAATTTTAAAAGTTACAGAAGATATAGTTGATGAAGTTGTAGAAATAGGAGATTATAATTTTCAAATAAAATTATTCGGTAAAGATAACAGTGAAATCCATTTACCTATAGTTTATAATCAATTTCATGTAAATCCTATAATTGATTATTCAGAAGATACTTCAAGTGGAATAAATCAAGGAGGTATAGGAAATTCTCATATAACTATAGGAGACTCTGTAGAAATATTTGATGTAAATAAAAGATATAATAAAACCACATGGCATGACAAAGACACTATAACAGCACAAAAAATGAATAAGATAGAGGACGCTTTATATTATTCATTAGACAATTTGGTTGTAAATAAACTTCCTGTAAATGGAGAAATAAGTTTATCTTTAGATAGATATCAAAGTGTAACTACAGATAATGATTTAGTTATAAAACTTCCTAGTATAGACTTTCATAATGAATTTATACTATACATAAATACATTAGAAGTGATTTATGCAACATTTAGAAGTGCAGAAAAAGATTATGTTTATAGACTTGCTAGAGGTTATTATAAGTGTAGATTAAGTTATATAGGTACATGGTTAGTTGAAATAATTATGGACAATAACAATATTGATTTTGATGGATTTGCTAGCGAAAAAGATATAAAAGATTTACAAGATAGTGTTAAAACTACTCTAGCAGATTTTAAAAATAATTGCGATAAAAAATATGCCGATATAAATCATACACATAATAATTACATTGAAAAAATAAATGAAACAAAAGGTTTATTAGTTAAAGAGATAGACGGTTACAAAGGTATGATTACTGAAGATGGTAATGAAACTAGAGCTATTCGTACAACCAAAGAAGGTTTAATACCTTACGAAAGAGGAATAAGTTCTAGTTTAGGTTCAGAAGAATATAGATTTGATAAAGCGTATGTTAATAAAGCTGATATAAATGAAGTTAATTCGGTAAAAAATGTAACAGATAGATTAGATGTTAATGGAGATATAAATGTTTCAGTTGAAGGAAAAATAGATTATAATGTTGACAATTCTCAATTTGAAATGAAGAAAAATGGAGAAATCAATAATAGTAGATTGGCATTAGGTTGTATTGAAATAAATGGAATCAGAATTTACACAGGTTCAGAATTTCCTTCAGATGCTAGGGTAAATGACATATTAATAAAAATAGAAGGAATTTCTAGTGGAGGAAGTACTACTCCAAGTATTGATAAATATGTTATTTCAAATAACTTAACTAATGTAATTACAAATAATGATATGACAAGTATAGAAGAAAATAAATCATATAGTGCAAAATTAACAGCTTATAATGGATATACTATTAATTCTATAGTAGTTACAATGGGTGGAATAAATATAACTTCTACTTCAGTGGTAAATAATACAATTAACATATCTAAAGTTACTGGTAATGTAATAATCACAGCAAGTGCTACAGTGACAACTATCACAACTGTTCCTAATCCTGTATTTGAATTAAATGCATCTAATTTTACGAGTGGAGCAAATAAATGGGTGGATTTAGTAGGAGATAAATCAGCTACAATTAATGGAACTGTGCAAAAGGTTAATGGTAGAGTTAGATTTAATGGAGATAAATATTTCTTATGCAATGTTAGTTCATTGAATTTAAATAGTTATACAGTAGTGGCTAAAATATTGGTTAATCCTACAAATGCAAGCGTAGTAGCTTCTGGTGATAACATTGTGACTTTAGGAGCAGGAACAGGAAATTGGACTGATAATATGGCTTGTAATATAATGCCTTCAAGCACAGTTTACCAAGCTATAATTAATGGTGATAATGTAACAGGTAAAGTTGCTACAGGAGAAATAATTTTAGTTATGAGATGTGATTCTACTAAGAAACAATTAACTTTAAATGTAGGTGGTACTAAATACGAGGGAACTTATACAACAAGAGCTTCATCATTAAGATATTTATACAATGCTACAAATAGTTATTCTGATTATGAGTATATCAAAGTATATGATTCAGTTTTAACAGATTCACAAATTTCAAATATTAATTAGGAGGGATTTTTATGAGTGGTATATACATTAATAAAAATGGTTCATTAAATAACATACTTATCTATAGAAAAACTTCTAATGGTATGGAAATTTGTCCTGTTTATAAAAAAACTTCTAATGGTATGGAAAGAATAGATTTAGGCAACGGCTCTTCTGGAGGTGGAGGTTCAACTCCATCTCCACCGTATATTGTAAAAGGTTATGCTGATTGGAGTGGAAGTTATCGTGGCTCTAGTACAACTGGAACATTTACAGATAATTTCAACGATGATAGAAGAGATAGAATATATCAAGGTTATTATCCTAATTTTAATTATTTAGGAATAATATGTTTTAAAAGTTTATTTGAACAAGCTAGACAGCTAGGAACAATAACAAGCGTAAAATTAAAATTAACTAATTTACATTCGTATTATTATGCAGGATTAAACACTATAATAAGTGGAGCAACTAATATGAGCACTTACAGACCGACAAGTTTTTCAATGAGTAATGTTAATTCTACTCAATATTGTAGCAGTACTCATTTTAATAAAGGAGGAACTTTAACATTAACACTAAATAGCACAGCAATACAATCTATCCAAAATGGTACTATTGATGGCTTTAGACTGTTAGCACCAGCTGGATTCGCAGTTACAGATTATGGATATTTTAGTGGTACGGGTAGTACTCGACCATATATTGAAATAACTATAGCCTTATAATAAATAATTAATAAAGAAAGGTGGTGCTAATAATGGATTTATTGGAGGTGTTGAGTAATTATGGTGCAATGGGTGTTTTTGTAATATTAGTATGGATTTTAATACAACAAGTTTTAAACGAGGCTAATCAAAATAGAGACTTATATAAAACTTCGGTAGAAGAATTTCATAAAACTGTAAATGAATTCTCATTGACCATAAAAGGAATAAGTAATGAAGTAAGAGATACAAATGTTAAAATTGACGATTTAAAACATGATATGGATGATTTAAAATTGGATATTAGAGATATAAAACAACATGAAAGAGAAGGTGAAAAATAATGATTGATTTAGATTTATATATGAGTTTAATAAATGGTGGTGTAATGTTATTTTGTTTGGCGATTGGATATATAATTAAAACTTCAATACCTAAAATACCAAATAGATATATACCTTTAATTATGGGAATTGTAGGTATGCTTGTTGCAATAGTTAATGCTCAAAGTTATGATTTTAATGTAATTTTAAGTGGTTTAATTACAGGATTAGCAAGTACAGGATTGTATGAAGCTTATAGAAATTTAATTAATAAAGACGAAAAATAATTATTACTAAAGAGTAGATGTTAATTTGTCTACTCTTTTTTTATTTTATAAAGGAGTTGATTGATAATGAAAACACAAAATGGATTCACATTATTAGAAACTGAAAAAGAATTCAAAGAATGGTTAGATAAACAACATCCAACTAGAAAAATAACCAGATTACAAGTTCACCATATGGGATTACCTGATTATTCGACTTGGAATAATACAGATAAAAGAGTGTATGGTGATAATAGAGAATTAGGGAGAACAAAATCTTTAGACTCTTATGGTAAAGTTACTTGGAATTGCCCAGATGGACATGGTCATTATATAGCACAACATTTTAATATATTCCCTAATGGCAAAATAACAACAGGTAGAAACTTAAATAGTACACCTATAGGTATAGCAGGATGGAATACTAATGCGATATGTATAGAAATATATGGCAATTTTGATAAAGGGCAAGATATAATGACAAAAGAACAAAAGAAATCTGTTATATTTGTATATGCTTTACTAGCAGAAAAATTTAACATTCCTAAAACTTCTACTTATATAAGACCTCATGCATGGTTTACTTCTGGTGGTACTTGTTTATGGAATTATTATCCTGGTAAATCAAGAAAATCATGTCCTGGTACTAACTTTATGGGATTTGGAAATACTAAAAAAGCATTTGAAAATAATTTCTATCCATTATTAAAAGCATATAAATATGGAGAAGAAGTAAAAACTTCAAATGAAACTACAGTTGCCAATAAAACAATAGAAGACAAGAAAGCTTATAATGTTCAAGCAAGAGTAATCGGATGCACAACTTTAAATGTTAGAGCAACTAGACCAGATTCAAATGACAATTTAGGTAAAGTTAAATTTGTATTAAAGAAAGGTGAAATTGTAACTATAGGATATTCATTAAATGGATGGGTGTCTGTTTATACAGATACAGATTATGGATTCGTCAATAAAAAATATTTAGAGATTATATAAATTTCCGAGTATTGCAGAAATAATGACGCTGTAAAATCGATTCTAAGGCGTTTGAAATTTCTCATTGATAGTTTACACCTTACAAATTAAATGACAAATTAAATGGAGTAGATGTTTTTTAAGCACCTACTCCACATTTTTTATTTTTTTGGATATTATTTTTTCTTACGTTTCTTTTTACCTTTATCACTTTCTTCTTTTGCTCTTTTTCTTTCCTCTTTAATCTTTTCTTCTCTTTCTATTTTAAGCTCTTCGACACATTCCCTAAATACAGGAATTGCAATTCTTTCAAATTTTCTATATAAAGAATTATCTTCTATCAATTCGTCATCACTTACTTCATCCCCGAATACATTATATCTATTAAGATATTCTACACAAAATGCTGAATATTTAAAAATGGATTGTTGTTTAAGATATCTTTCACTACTTTCAAATGTAAATATATTTTTTAAATCTCTTGAAAATTTTATAGCCATAGTTTCAAATTGTTCTTGTTGTTTTTTGTTCATTTTCATAATATATCCTCCTTAAAATAATAAATCAAACGAATTAAACATAACTAATATAACTGATAACATTATAACACTAATCATTATATGTCTATATGGTTTTACTAATGTGAAAGATTGCTTTAATGCATATGACAAAATTATTAACAATATAAGGTTAATTAAAATTTTCATTATCTATTTAACATCCTTTTTAGATAAATGATAGCAACCTGCTATTGTATATGCCATTATAACACCACTAACTGGTAAACTTAATCCAGCTATGGCTAGCATAGCTCCAACTCCACCTATTGTTAATACATTTGCACTCGCAATACTTATTTTATTTTTATTCATACTCTTTATCCCTCCTAATCTATTAATTCTAATTCACTCTCTTTCCAAGCAACGTCTGGACTTACATCTAAACAATAATAAGTTTCTGGTATGAGTTCGCTGGGTAAGAATTTATCAACTATTGTGCCAACTCGTTGATTATAACATTTTAAAATACTTTCTTTTAATTCTTTATTGGTTTTTAAAATTTCATTTAATTCTTCCTCTGTTATTATTAATTTAACTTTATCACCTATTTTCATATTTAAAACTCCTCCTTTAAAAATAATTCTATACCTTCATAACAATTGCTTTCTTTATGTGAAATACTTAGACATTTATTATCTGATTGGTATTTACATATATTACATAATTTATATTTACCTAATACTTCTGCTAATTGTTCTAATGTTAATGTGTGTAATATTTCATATCTATTCATTTTATCACGTCCTTTCTATACTTATATATTAACGGATAGCATAAAGAAATTACCTATCCGTTATAAAATTTATTAATTATTTTTATTTAGTGCCCGACGAACCAATCCCACTCTTTCTAATTATATTACAATTATCTTCATCTGCTAATAAATATTTCTTGAATATCCCTTGCAAAATTCTTTCTCCTGCTTTTAATTCTACTGTTTTATCTGTTAAATTTTTAAATTTAAACCCTATATTCCCATCATTATCTGGATTACCATAATAATCACTATCTATAATTCCACATGTATTTACTAACATTAATCCTTTTTTAAATCCAATGCTACTTCTAGGTACTATTTCCAAATATTCATTATATAACATATATGCTTTGATATCTGTTTGTATTGCTTCGGATATACTATGAGGTGGTATTTTAATATCTATTGGAGTTGATATATCATATCCTGCTGATTCACTAGTGGCACGTGTAGGTATTCTTATATCTACATTTGGATGTTTTCTAAATTCATCAGACACAATTTCAAATCCCCTTACCTTTTGTGAGACACTTTCCTCTATTTTTAATGTATTTGTTGTATAATCGACACCTAATATTTTAATTTCTGATTCATTTACTAATTCTAACGCATCTCCATACCAAAAATAATTAACATCGTTTAACACATAACATTCGCCAAAGATAGCATTATAACGTATATCTATTATTTCAAATTCTTTCCCTGCATATTTTAACATCTCTGGAATTATATCATGAAAATTATATTCATTTAAATCCTCTCTTATTCTTACTTTATCACCTATATTAAAATTCATATTACATCTCTCCTTTATTAATAATTTATATATTTTAACACATCTAAATCATTCATTAATATACCTATATTTTTGAACTCTTTATACGGTATACTTTTACGCTTGTTATTTTCTTTAAACTCTCTGATTGCTAGCCCACTCACTAAATACACTTCTTTAAATTCTCTAAATTCTATTATAAAAAATACATTATTTGCATAGTTTTGAATCTCATCAATTAAATCATATTGATAGTCTTTTATATTTGAAAGAGGAAATGAAGTTTTATTAGCTGTTGTTTTAGCCTCAAATACTATGCTTTTCCCATTAGGTAATATACCTATGTAATCCAAACAAGGCGATTGTTTTTTAGGAAAAGCCGATACAATTTTAGCTCCTTTTCTTAATACAACAAATTCGACAGGAATTTTAAAAATATAAGCCTTTCCTTCTTTTCTATATTTTTCAAATTGTTTTGTTAATCTATTTTCAAATTTAGCACCTATTTTATTACTTTTATTTGGTATAATAATCACCTCCTTTTTTAATTAAATGAATAGGATTTAATCTTCCCAAGGGTCGTCGTATTCCTCGCCTTCAACTATTCTATCAAAATGCACGTCTACAAATCTAGTTACATCCATTAAATATTCTAACGCTGTATCAAATGTTAATTCTTTATTCGTGTCACAACAACATTCAACATATTGAATACCTTCTATGATATTGTTTTCATTAGGCTTTTCTTCGTCATAATAAAGCGTCCAATTATAAGCTCTGTCCACGTCTTCTCTTATTAATATTACAGAAAAATCTTCTGCAAGTTCATATATTTTTACTTGTTTATTTTTATTTTCTTTTAACATGCATATTTCCTCCTATTTACCTTGTAATTTTTTAAGTCTCTTTATCTCTCTATTAAGATACCATTCTGCCTTTTCAAGGTCTTGTATTGTTTTATTTTTGTCTTTTTTGCCAGCTCTACTTATATACTTCACAGCATTCCCTAATGCAAAATTAAACCCTTTATCCTCGATGTAATCCATAACTTCTATGTTACCATCTGTATAATGTGAAGGATGATTAACTGGGTCATTTTCAATATTTTCAGTTTTAATATCTTTTATCCCCTCTTTATGTTTTTTAAGTTGAAACTCATTACAACCATGCATAATATTTAATAAAATTCCATAAAAATCACAATAATTTCCAAGTGAACTTTTTACAAAATAATCGCAATCTTTGCAGTTTTTTTTATCTTCAACTCCTTTCTTTTCTTTAACTTCTTTAGATATTTCAGAATCTTTCAAATCTGATTCATTTACTTTGTTCTCTTCTATTTTCGTATTCATATTATCATTCTCTTTTATTAATTCTAATACATTTTCTGACCAATCCCAAGCTTGTGCATCTATATCTAACTTTATTATACCTTTACCAAAAGTACTTGTTACAATTGCCTCTTTACCTACAAACCATTCCATATAACAATTACATCCAAATTCGCATTTACTCAAATCTCCTTTTATTCTAACTTTATCACCAACATTAAATTTGTTCATTAAATATCATCTCCTTAAAATTTGTTATTTTTATTAATATTTTATTTAGAGTATATTTTATCACCTCCTTCCTTATATTACTGTATTAACATTAATTACTTAAAAATTACCTATTCGCCACAAATTTATTAATTATTTTCCGTATTTATCATTAATAAGTTTAAAAATTGATATTATATCACATAAACCTTCAGCCCCAGAACAGCTACGCATATTACATGTTTCGTCAAAGATACAATCTTTACATTTTACAGTCCTTAATGTTTCATACAAACTATCTAAAGCTAAATTGAAATCGTCTCCCATAACATACCTCCTATTTATTCCTCATTTAAATCTTTCATTATAAATAAACTGTCATTATCATTATCTGAAATTATTACATATCTACCTTCATTATTTATATTTATATTAGATGATAATTTGATATATTTTCCTGTTTGTAATGCATTAATATATAATTCACCTGTCATACTATCAAAGTCTAAATTAATTCTTTGCCCTACAATCTCTTGCAAATGTTCTATTTTACAGTCTATGAATAACATTACCATAACAATATCATCTCCTTAAGCTACTAACTCAAATCTATATTCTAGTTTTATTCCTTATAATTTTTAGGGTGTCTATGAAATACCATCTTGGTTATAGCGTGGAAGGTACAAGGCGCTCCCTTATCAACTGTTATAATATTCAATAATGGCACTTCTTTTTTATGATAATTTACTGGGTATAAATGTATATCATTATTTATTTCCATAAGAACAGATGTGTTAAATTCTACATATTTTATATTATCATTATAATAAAAACTAGGATTTAAAATATCTCCCTTTTTAAATACTTTATATTTCATAATAACCTCCTAAATAATATGTTTTACTAAATTACATCACAGTTCTAGTTGCAATTTCCACAGTTAAAGTTATTTTGAATAATAAATTTTATATTCACTTTTCAATGTACGTTTTCTTACTAATCCACAGTTATAGTTTCATACCCTTTTTATTAATATTTTATTTAGAATGTATTTTACATTTTTATTATCACCTCCTTTTCTTATATTATTGTATTAACAAAACCGATATAAAAATTACCTATGTTTATTAATTATTTTTAATTTATATATTCAAATTCATAATCGTAATTATTTTTCTTTTGTCCTTTCAGTATTGAAGTTATAGTTTTTCTATTTAATTGTAACTGTTCTGCACATGAACGTATAGATTTAAAAATATATATTTCTCCTGTTACTTTATGTGTCACCTTAATCTCACATCTATATGTGCTTTTATAAAGATTATTATCATATGCATGTTGGGTATTCTTTTTATTTGAAGTCCATTCTAAATTCTCAACATTGTTATTTAATTTGTCCCCGTCAATATGATTAACCATATTATTACTTTCTGATTTACCTTTAACAAATGCTTCAGCAACCAAAATATGTACTCTTTTATAGCATCTCTTTTATTTTTTCTTAATATGACTTGTTTATATCCTACATTATCTATCCATTGACATAATTCTTTATGCTTAGATTTAACTTTAGATATAACTCTTCCGTCATCTGTAATAAAATAATTTTTAAACCCCTCAATTTCTCTTTCCATACTATTCACCCCAAATTTATTAATTATTTTTAACCCTTAACCTATATAACATATTATCCAAATAATTTAATCATCATTAATTTTGATAATTGTTTTTCTAATGTTTCTAATATACCATACATATTATCACCACCTTTTAATCACAGCGACTAAATCCACAAGCTTTACACTGTATACATCCACCTATTCTTTCTAGTTTATCACCACAAGTTGGACATAATCCTTTATCTAATTTCTCTTGTTCTGTTAAAATGTCTTTTATATTTACTTTTTTTGTATCCTCTTTTTCTTTGACTATTTTGATTTCTTTTTTATTTTCATTACTTATTTCTTTTAAAAGGTCTTTAACACAATTTAATATCGCACTACCACAATAAGTACCTTTACTTAATTCTTTACCTTTTGCTCTAGCTGATACAAATGAATTACAAGGGTCTATTCCTCTAAATGCTTTTTCTAAATTATCTAAAGTTCCTCCTAATCTTAATACAGCACTCATACTAATTGCTAATGCTTGTAAATTTCTAGTACATCCACCGTTGCCATTTTTTATAATATATAAGTCTTGTATAGCTTTTTCACTTGGAGAATATCCTATAAATAATTTTAATTTACCACAACCTATAGTTAAATTCTTTTTAATATAATAAGTATCTTTTGCTAAAGATTTCCATTTCCCTCTTTGTAATTCTTTTACTTCTTCTTTTTCTGTCGTAGTCAATATCCCTTCTCTTGCACATCCACTACGATAAATTGTTATTCCTTTGCAACCTTGTTTCCACGCCTCCATATACACATCATATACATCTTGTACTGTAGATTCTTTAGGTAGATTTACAGTACTTGATATACTTGCGTCGATATGTTTTTGCCATACACTTTGCATTTTAACTCTATTTATAGGATTTAAATCCATCGCTGTAACAAAGTATTCTGGCAAATCCTCTTCTAAACAATCGTGTTGTTCTATATATTTCTTTACTATTGGTGTGTAAACTTTATAATAGACGTCTTCGCCATGTAAAGATTCAGTTTTTCTTGTGTAGAATTTTTCAAATATGGGTTCTATTCCTCCTGTTATACCTAACATTGTACTCAAAGTACCTGTTGGTGCTGTGGTTAATATTTGAGAATTTCTTAATCCATATTGAGTTATAAGTCCATAAGTATCACTATCCGTATTATTCAATACAAATTGAGAATTTAATACTGATATATTATATTTAGGATAACTACCTAACTCCTTAGATAATAATGCTGATGCTTTTAAGGATTCATTTGCTAGAGTAAATCCTATTTTATCACATTCTTTGATTGAATCTTCTTCACCGTATGTTAATCCCATTTTAATTAACATATCACCTAGACCCATTATACCTATTCCTATTTGTCTCCAATCTCTTACTGTATCTTTTTGTACTTGCAATGGATGTAATGAAAGTCCTTCGTCTAAAACGTCATTCATAGCTTTAACAACTATTGGTATATCATGTTTAAACTCATTATAATCAAACTCTCCATTTTTCACATAAGCACTCAAATTGAAACTTCCTAGAAGACAGCTTCCACCTTCTGGCAAAGGTTCTTCCAATATTGTTACCGTAAAAGTTTTTTATCTTTTACCTCTGGAGGTTTCCCTCATCATCAAGTTTATTGCCATCACTTGATTACTAATGGTCTTTTCCATTCCAGCTCGGCGTACATTTTCATCTCCCACAAGGTAGTGGTACATTCGATGTCGAGGACTCTTGGAGAGATTATTGCTTTCATATTAACGCTCACTCTCTACGCTCTACAAACAGTATTAGATATTACTGTTCTCGGTATTGCCTTATTATTCATAATGATAAATAACTTAGGGTTCACCGATATACCTCGATTTTTTACTTGCACCCAAGATTATCCAAAGCGCAAGGGTTCACTCCTGCATATTTAAAATCTGAATCTTCGCTTACTATATTGTAATTTTCAATTCTATCCCAATATAGAATACCCAATCAGTCACTTAGTTCGCAACTCTAAGCAGTTCTCTTATGAACTTCTTTATGTTTCCATAAAGTTTAGACTATGTCTTACACCGTTCTGGTGTGTTCCCATTTCGATTTAAGGGGTTCTCACCCACGACCATTAGCTTGTCGCCCTACTCCTATTGCCATTTTTTATGCTGTTGGCTGAAGGATAGTCGTTGAAGGTTTCGCTATTACCTTTATTATTTATTTTAAAATTTTATACCCTTTAAATTTCCCTCTTTTGATAATATTACCCGTTTTTATATATTCTGCTATTGATGACTTTTTATATCCTGTTAATTCAATTAATTCTTCATATCCTTTACAAATAATTTTATTATGTTCATTAGTTAATAAAAAATTTTGTGAGTTGTCTATTAAATTATCATTATATGCTTGTTGAGTATTTTCTTGGACTGTTCCCCATTTTAAATTTATATAATTATTATTTGTTTTGTTATTATCAAGATGCAATACTATAGGGTAATTATTAGGATTAGGTATAAATGTTTCGGCTACTAATCTATGAACTCTATACCATTTTCCTTCACCATTTTTATATAAATCAATTATTAAATAACCAGCTTTACTCAATTTTAATTTTCTCTTTTTATTATTTATTAGACTATATATATTACCTAAAGAACTGATTTTATATAAATTTTCATAACCCTTAATATCTTTCCATATTTCTTCCAAACAGAATCATCTCCTTTTTGATATTAAGGTAATAGCGACTTCCCTGCAAGTTAGCATATCAACTATTAGACTTAGCTTTCTTGCAATTAAAGAACATTCTATATAATATTCCTATTATATAGCCCAGTATTTTTTAGGTTCAGCAAAATTCCAGTTATTTTCGCATAAGTTCATAAATATTTCTTTAGCTCTTACAGTTTTTTCAATTATTTCATCACGTTCAGTTATAAAAGTTAATTTCCAATCACTATCTGATTCTACTGCTTTCATAAAATCGTCTGTTATTTTTACTGATATATTTGATTTAGTTACTTTATTTAAATCTGTTTTTATATTTATAAATTCTTCTAAATCTGGATGGTTGCAATCTATTGATAGCATTAATGCACCTCTTCTTCCATTTTGACCAATTGTTTCTGTAACTTGACTAAATGTTTCCATAAAGCTACATGCTCCTGTAGTAAATTCAGAAGCATTATCAACTCTAGCTCCTTTAGGTCTTAGTTTACTTATATCTAATCCACAACCTCCACCATAAGAGAATGTTCTAGCTAATTTACTACAACTATCATAGATTGATTCTATATTATCTTCTACTTGAGGTAAAACGTAACAGTTTGAATAAGTTACTTTTTTCCCTAATTTATATAATCCTCTATTAGATAATATTCTTCCTCCAAATAAAAATTTCTTATCTATTATTAATTGCTTTAATTCTTCATTACCATTTGAAATTCTATTTAACCATTCGTCAAATGATTCTCCTTTATATTGATATTTTCTTTCCCAAATATCTTGTCCTAATTTATTTTCTTCACCTAACCATTGTTTTATATCCATAACATCGCTCCTTTTATTAATTATTTTTATAAAATTATTTCTAATACAAAGAATAAAATACTAAGTACTGAACAACAAATACCTATGTAAAGCCATTTATGTATTCTATCATTCACATTATCACCTCCTTCATATTACTATATTAACAAAACTTTTATAAAAATTACCTATGAATTTAATTATTTATATACCAAACACCGAATATTTCTTTAAGGCTAAACATACTACACTCATTCCATTTATTATATTCTGTATCAAAATAATATACATTTTCATTTCTATTAATATACTTTATTTCACTATAACAGCTTTCTATCTCTTTCCCTTCTTTTAAGGCTTTCATAGCCTCCTCAAAAGTATATTTTTTCTTGTCTAATACAAATATGTCATCTAACATGACACCAATTTTTTCAAACTCACCATTAAATTTAAAATGTATAACATTTGAAGATTTTTCTATTTTCGCCAATCTTCTATCATCATATTTATTAATCCACACTTCACCTTCTTTAATGGTATTAATTATTTCTTGGAATGTTTTTTTCATAATATCTCCTCCTTTAATATAAATTAATAACACCATAATCAATAAACATATTTTCGGGTTCTTTATTAATTATTTTCTTTGCTTTATCTAAATCAATTTCTTTGAATTTATTATAATCCATATAAAATAATACACAGCTATACTTTAAATGATATGTTAATTCTAAATATTTCTCATATGATATTACTCTAAATTGTAAATGTATATTTATATCTAAATTATCAAAATAAAATTTTAATACAACTAAATAAAAATCTTTACATTTAATTTTATCATACGATAATGATGTTTCAAATGTATTAATAGCAGTCAATAACTTATCTAACATAATATCTATATTTCTATCTGATACAACTAGAATTATATTTGTTAAATCAATTAAATTACAATATTCACTTTCTATATTAAATTTCCAGCAATTTAATAAATCATGTATTGTATCTATTGTTTCTGTTTTATTCCTTTGTATTACATCCAATTTACATCACCCCTTATATTTAATATATTAACAATTAATGAGTAAAAATTACCTATGAATTTGAATTTTTATTATTGTCACTTTGAATTTATGAATGTAATGAATAAATGAAAAAGTGAAGAGGAAAGAGTTTAATCGGTTTTAAATTAAACTCTTGACGAATAGCTCCCTATATAATACTTTTTTATAAGAGATAACTATTTTTAATATTGAAATATTATAATTTTATCGTATTATTTTAAAAGTGTGTTTTTAATTCTAGGACTTTTTAGCTTGATTTTTGTTGTAGCCATTTTTCTAATAACATCCTCATTCTTTTTGAAGGAATATAAAGATTAATTTTCTTTCCATCTCTTAGCTGTGACCTAAATATCCATTGAATCAATTCTGATAATGCAAATGTATTTTCGTCAACTTTAACATCTTTACTCCTAAAGAATTTTAATATCATTGGATTATTAAATATATTTATTACATATGCTAAATTTTTCTTATGTCTATATTCGTTAGTTGCTCTAGCGTTGCAACTTACAAACCCCTTTGTATATCCTTTGCCTTTACATTTAGACTTGTAATCTTTGAAGCAAGTCCACATATTGTCACATGATTTTCCTTTGATAATATTTTGAAAATAATTATACATATTGTTTTTTAATACATCAAATCCATCTCCTTTATTCTCATCTTGTTTCATATACCAAGATTTACTTAACGCATATTTATCCTCACCTATTTTATTTAACTTTTTATCGTCACATATATTTATTAATTCTTTTATATGAGATAAATCTTCATGTTTATTATAATCTACAATTTCATATTTGTTATTAATTTTATTCACTGATTTATATTCATACTCGACATTATTCATATCGTAGTAATACCTTTGTATTTGCCCTGTAAACATATAAGTTAAGATATAAGTGTGTTTTAAAGCTTTCATGATAGAGACTGGGAAAGTCCATAACATAAAGCAATTATCATATATGTAACAATCTCCTTTTTCAATCGCATTTTTATACCTAAATAATATGCCTTTGTAATTTTTATCAATCCATGTTAATTTACCGTCTTCAGATACGTCGACTTTATCTCTTAATAAAATCTCTCGGTCACTTTTGGTTATTTTAATTTCTTCCACAACATTGAATACCTCGTCAAGTATTAAAGTGTAATTATACTCTTTCAGATATTTTAAAGTGCTTTCATCTATCATAGCAAATAGTGAATGCGTGGATACGATATTCTTACCTTGACTTAACAATTTGTTAAAGTCTTTTAATTTAGAACCTTCACCTCTGTCTGTTTTAGGTTCATAGAAAGCTCTATCTACACACCCATCTAACACTCTTTGCACTTCATCTAAATAAGGTGTGATATAAATAAATTTTTTATTTGTATTTGTATTCATATAATCGATTGCCCAGCTTGTTTTACCTGCTCCTGGTATACAATCAACTACTGTTACTCCACATTGATTTTCCATAATATTACCTCCTTTTAATTTATTATATTTTATATTACAGTATTAACAATTGTTAGTCTAAAATTACCTATGAATAATAAAAAATCACCACCTTTTTACAGATGGTGATGAAATTATAAATTACTATAGAATTCTTGTTTAAACACTCTTATCATTAATGCTCTACTTGATTTGTTATTAATGATTGTGCAACCAGTTCTGGTAGCCTTTATAACACAGTTCCATATAGAATTATCTTTATCATAATCTATTTTATTTAAAGCTTTCATTTCTTCCTTCCAATTAGATTTTCTTTTTAAATACAAATCTTCTGCAAGACTAATATAGCAGTAAAAGAAGATGTCTTCAAAATTTATATATTCCTCTTTAAGTAATAAACGATTCTCATCAATCAAATTGGGGAATAAGTTAATAAGTTCGTTAAAAAATGCAGAAAGGAATATATAGATTTCTTGTTCTTCATTCTCGTCTTTTATACTTGGGAAACAAGAATCAATAGCTGTTTTCAAAGTAAGAAACGTTACTACATGTTGTGTGTCGGTTTTCTGTAAGTATGTCCTTCTCGTGTCTATTCTATCTTTTAAAATACTATGTTCATTAAGTTTAGTTGCTATTCTATTTGATGCTTTAGTACTGTCGAAGGATTCGCTTAGTGATTTACTAATTTTTAAACCTTTGGAAAATTGACTAAATGTATTCTTAGCGTCTTCATCATCTAAATGTAAAATTATAATTGGGAATAAAAGTTGTTTTACATTTTCAATTAATTTAGGGTCATTAAGAATTTGTGCTGATTTATAAGCCTTGTAGCAACCCTTGACTCTGTGCATACCATCAAGTATTGATAGACTTCCTCTAATGAATAGTTCATTTTTTTCTTTGTTGTAATTTAATATCTCATTATCTGTTTTTAATACATTGAAAGTTAATTGAGTTGTTGATAACTCACCTTTTAAAATTAAATTACTCATTTCATTTATATTACTTTCTTTAACTATTGTCTTTTCTACTACTTTATTATTAATTTTTTTATATCTTATGCCTCTTTGAGTTTGGGAATAATATGTTAATTGTTGTTTCTCCCAAAGTTCTCCTATATAAAAAGCCGATAGATAAGTTAAATATTTGTCCTCTCCTATTTTTGTAACGTTTTTAAAAGTTTTCAATATTACATATTCATTTTCACCTTTTTTATATATATTTTGTAAATCTAATATTTTCATATTATCACCTCATATAAATAATAACATATAAGATGATTAATGTCAATACTATCTTTAAATTTATTAATTATTTTCTTTTATAATTTTTATAATACTCCTTCTTTATTTCTTGTTTTCTTTTTAAAATTCTAATTAAACTATATTCATATTGTTTCTTATCTATTTCACTTCCTATATAATAAATATTTTCACCCAATGTTGCTAAACATGTGCTACCTACACCACAAAAACAATCAAAGACAATTCCTCTTTTTTTTACATACATATTTAATAACCCTTTAACTAATTCTGTGCTAAATACTTTATGATTGAATGTTTTAATACTTTTATCTCTAACTGGTGCATTAATTATATTAGATATATTACTATATGTTTTTTGCCCGTTCTCTCTGAAATTTTTAACCTTTTTATTAGTCTTGTAAGTTTTAAATTCGTTCTTTCTGCAAAATAAATATATCTGTGATACATTTTTTGTTGATTGTGTTTTACTCATATTATCTGGTAAAATATCAACTTTATTCCAATATATAATGTCACCTAATTGAAATTCTGTATTCATTTCTATTTTATTTATTATTTGGAATATTTCACTTGGTTTCTTTCTGTTATATGGGATTTCAATTAATATTGTTCCATTATCTACTAATATTTTATCAAACTGTTGAAATAGATTTATATAGTCCTGTTTAGATAAGCTAGGGAGGACATTGGGTTAACACAACATCCACTTTAAAATTTTCTTTAACCATTTGTTCCATTAAGGAAAAACAGTCTTCGTTATATATTTTATTCTTTTCGACCATGTACTCTCCTTTCTTAATAATATCCATGTTGAATATACATATTAAAATAATGTTCTACTATATGTCTTTTATTTAAAGGTAATGAGTTCATACCCGTCACCTTTAACATTTTATTTAGCTCTGACTGTTTTACATTATTATTTAATTTAAATTTATTCCCTTCTTTATGAAAATGCTTATCAAAATTATATGTTTTCATACTATTCTCCTTTTAATTTTTCTTTCCCCTCTTTTAATATTTTATAAAATTCTTTTCTATTTATTTCTTTGCCACAACTATGTTTTTCTGGACAATAACCCATATATTCACATTGAGATATAAGTATTTCTTCATATCTATTATCTGTATTTAATACCTCTTCCTTCATTAATTCTGCAACTTTTCTTATAGGTAAATCAGCTCTAACACACAATCTTTTATGCATAAAATGTTGAAGTGCCTCTAAAGTAAATCCTATTCTTAATTTAGTCTTAACTCCTATTGGTAATAAAGTTCTCATTAAATCATTTGCTTGTTCTCCTGTTATTCCCATATCGTTATAACAAGCTCTCAATACTTTGTATCTAGCTTTCATCATATCCTCTGCTTTTTGATATTCTTCCCTTAATACTGGGTCATTCATAACTTTTGGTGGTACATAAATACTAAAATTATCGTCCATATCTACATATCTTTGAGATTGACAGTTTTTAAACACACCTATCTCATGTCTCATAATTTGGTCTGCTGTAAATCTAGGACATTCTATTTCAAATATAAAATAATTACCTCTACTTCCAGATGTATGTCCTTCTTCCATACAAGATAAGCCTACTTTTTCAGCATATTTTTCATCTGTATCATAACAAATACATGCTACTTCACCATGTTTTTTAATAAATTGTTTTACCTCCTCTTTGTTTAACAAAGTTACTTTTATATCATTTATAGTATACATATTATCATTCTCCTTTTATTAATTATTTTTATTCCATTTTATCTAACATTTCTTGCATAACTTTTATTGAATCTTCTAAGAATTTTTTATCTACCAAATCTATATTTATATAATCTGGTACAGTAATTACGTCTCCTTTGAATATTTTCCTAACACGATTATGAAAATCTGAAAGTTCTTCGTCCGTAGCTATTGGTTCTCCGTCAATTGTTTTATATCTAAATAAAAGTATATCTCCTTCTTTTGGTTTTAATACGTTTATTTCGTATTCTAATTTATCCATAATAAATCCTCCTTTATTAATTATTTTCATTTTCAAAATCTTTTAATACTTCTAACATTGCTTTATTTCCATTTTTGTCTTTAAATATATTAAATATAAAAAATGTACTGTTTTCAATTAAAGTAAATAAGTTATAGATAGGTAATATAGAATTTATTATTATTTTTTTTCGTTTAATATGTCTGTCATATATTATTATTCCTAATTGATGTGCTAACAGCATATCAACAAATTCTGTATTTTTCTTTAAATCAAATCTAAGTTTTTCTCCTAATATTATATTTAGTATTGTAATCACTCCATATATTTTTAATAACATTTATTCTGCCTCGCTTTCATAAACATTTATTACTTTAAATATCGGTATTGTATTTGATATTTCGTCATATTTTTTTTCATATATTGTACCTTCTGCTATTTCGCATAGAAAAATTGTTTTTAATTTATTTGTAACACCCATATCGTCTATTGTTGTTTCTACTATAGATATATTATACAAATTATTACTATTGGTGATAACACTTAATAAAAATTTTCTTATTTCGTTTGTAAATACTTCATTATCTATATACAATAATACGTCTTTTCCTTTTTTATAAATTTTATAACCATTTATAGTCCTTAAATATAAGTCGTTTATTTTTATATGGTCTATATTTTTAATATAATACATATTATTCTCCTCCTTATTTGTTATTTTTATTAATATTTTATTAATATTTTACATTTTTATCACCTCCTTATATTACTATATTAACATTTATAACTTGAAAATTACCTATGAATTAATAAATTTTATAACTTTCTACTATAAGTTCTTTCTCTTCAAGCTTAATCCATTTATCATCTACCTCTTTCTTTTTATGTTTCCATTGTGCATCTTTTATGCCTATTACATCTCCCACTTTAAGAGGGTTTAATTTAAAATGCTTTTTATATATCTTAATAGTAGTTGATTTACCTTTAGAAAGTGAATAAAGGGTTATTTTAGGTGCATATTTGGTGTCAATGTCAACTACAAGATATTTATTACCATATGATTTATCTTTAATGTTGCAACTACCTGTAAATTCAAAATAATCTTGTATAAGTTGTGCTGTGTTATTTTCTTTATTAGATACTTTAGATTCCATATATTTAAGCATAGGTAATGTATTATTGAATTTAAATATTTTATCTGACTCTTTTATGGCAAATTTAGTAAATATTTTATTTAAATTAGGATATTTCTCTTTAGATATTTGTTTCTTACCATAAAAAGTTTGATATAATTCATATACTTTTAATAATTTAGGTATTGTTGAAAATTCAGAGAAAAAGTCAAGCCTAATTAATATATTTATATTTTTACTGTTTATTTTATTTCCTATGTCTATTAATAAATCTATGAAGGAATTATATTTATTATCTTTAAGATTATATAAAATTTCACCTGCATCTTTTGATATAAATTTAATTGAGGAAATGCCTTTATAAATAGAGTTAGTTTCTTTATCCATAAAATATTCACCTTTAGAATAACGGAATTTAGGATTTTTTAATTTAATGTTAAAATGTTTCATTTCTTCTGTTAGTCTAGTTGTTCTTTCTTCGTCACCAGTATAGTTATTCATAGCAACAGTATAATATTCTAATGGATAATGAGATTTTAAATAAGCTCCATATAAACTATCATAAGCATAAGATAGTGAATGACTAGCATTAAAAGCGTACTTACTGGAGTCATTTACTACTTTCCACGTTTCTTCAAATCCTTCTTCTTTGCCAACAACATTTAACCAACCCTTTTTTAATTTCTCTTTCAATTCAATTAATTCTTTTTCTTTAAATTTCTTTTTCGCTATCTTCTTAATTATCGTATAACTTTCTGATTCTGGAATATCTAACCATATTAAATATTTCATGATTGACTCTTGATATAACATAAAATGATAACTTTCAGATAATAATTCATCCAATTCTTTTACATTTGTCGTATATTCTTTCCTATCTATAAATGTATCTAATAAAGATGCAAAGCCAGGTCTTATAGAAGCTACGAAACCACTCATTTCAGCCACACTTTTAGGTTTATATTTTTTAATTAAATCCGTAGCAAACTTGGAGTCTGCTTGGTTGATAGTCGAAGTTAATCCTTTCTCATAAATATCCCATGTCTTATCATCTAAAAGATTATTAATTTCGGTTATTGATGGTATATCTATATTAGCCAATTTACAAGTTTTCCTTATTATATCCCAAACGTTAACGGTTAGATAATCATTTTTTAAATATTTATATTTATCACAATTGTAGCCGTCTAAATTAGCACATATTCCATCTTTAGTTTTTATAAGACCTATTTCTTCATCAACTGGTTTTGTATAAAGTAACATTGAACAAGGTGAAGGGGAAATACTTTCAATCACTCCTACAAAATGTTTTGATTCTTCTATTATATTTTTCCAGTTAATATCATCAATATAATCGTCTAAATTCTTAGCTACTTCGTCATATTCAGACACTTTCATATCTAAAGATTTACAATATAATCTAAATGCAGATGCTCTTTGTAAAGGTTTAAAACTAAGCATCCATGCACAATTTTCAGCTCCTAATAAATCTTCTGTAGCTTTAATAAATGGTTCTGGATTACAACAGTTTAAATCTATATCTGGTAAGGATTTTGCTTGTAATATACGTTCTATAGACATGAATCTGGTAGGGAATAATGGCACAGGTGCTTTTAGTCTGTCTATTTCCGTTAATCCTAAAAACTTAGTTATGATAAATGAAGGTGCTGACCCTCTTCCAGTTTTAGTTAATAGTCCGTTATAGTCTTTCATACCTTTTTTAACAATATGATAATCAAGAATAAAATAATCTTCCATATGAGTTTTTTCTATTATATTTAATTCGTATTTTACAGCATTTATATATTCTTGTCTTTCTTCTTTTGGTATTTTTTTTAATTCATTATTTAATATTCGTTTTAATTCCTTATTTGGATTGTTAGATATAGAAGGTAATTTAATATCATCGTCTAATTCTATTCCTTCAAAGTTATCAAATATTAATGTATTATCTAAAGCTTGTTTGATTTGTTTATCTGATAAAATACCTTGTACCTTATATCTTTCTACTATTGTTTCATAATCTGGATAATCTAATATAAAATTGCTTTCTTCCTCATATACAATACCCTTTGCCCTTAAAAATAAGTCTCGATATTTTGAATCTTCGGGTTTAATATAATGTGAGTCATTTGCATGAATTATCTCTATATTATATTTTTTAGCATAATTAAGAAGTCTTTTATTATATTCTTTTTGAATATTAGTGTTATGATTTTGCACTTCTAAATAAAAGTTATTGCCAAAATAATTTTTCATTTTAATTATCCAGTCTTCAGCACCCTCAATATCTCTTAATCTTGAAGCAACACAAGCCGTTGTAATTATTACGTCATTAGGATTTAAACTAAATAATAATTCATCATCTATTCTGGGTTTATAGTAAAATCCACTTATATTTGCTTCTGACATTATTTTGTTAATTTGTTTATATCCATTTTTATTTTTAGCTATTATTACTAAATGATAATTTGATTTGTCTTTTTCTAATCTATTAGACACATAATATGCCTCTACACCTGCTATAAGTTTTATATTATTTTCTTTACACATCGTGTAATATTCGTGTATATTTCCTTGATAACCATGATTGGTACTAAAGAATATCGCTTTATCACCATCTAATTCCTTAGCCCTCTGGATATATTCCATTGGGCTACAAACAACATCAAGTTGTCTTACATTTGTATAATAATCATGTTTATGGTAATTATTATATCTATATTCCATTTATTCTCGCCTCCTATATTAGTGTATTAACATTAGTACACAAAAAATTACCTATAAATTTATTAATTATTTTCTTCCAATAAAAATTTAATAGAATATTCTAATGGAAATCCAAGCAGTATAAACTCTATAATATCCGTTACAACTTGTATTTCAGTTTCTATTTCTATCAAATCCTCTACTTTATATTTGCTATATTCTTTTAATAATTTAGACTCCTCTTTTGTTAGTTTTAACCCTAATCTTTTAATGTTTAATTATGTTTGAATACATATTTCTACGTATATAATTACTTAACAATTAGTCCTTTAATGAGCTGAATATTCTTCGTCATATATTGATGAATAAATGTAGTCATATGTTTTAGGTACAGTATTTTCAATTACCTTACCATTATCATCATATGTTCTATAAGTACCTTTATCCATATTAAAAGCAAATTCTATATCTTTAAAATAAATGTTACAATAAACTTTTTCACCTTCACATTCATCAATTCCAAAATGGTCACAACCATAACCAGTCACTATAAATTCAAATGTTTCTCCTGCTTTATATAAAACTTTACTTTCATCTCTTGTTTTAATATCATTTCTTGCTCTTGCCTTAAATTTATTTTTATATTCCCAATTTAAATTTGCCATAATTATTCCTCCAATCATTTATCTTCTTTTAAAATAAAATTACAATTTTATCTTTATATTTTTAATACACCTTTTAGAACGCCATTCTAAGGCTATAACAAGGTATCATAAGAGTTATAGAGGATATTTTAAGAAAAATCTCATATAATCCTCCTATTTATTAATTATTTTTTATAATATTTACATTTATCATTCACACTGCATAAAACTTTACAGAAGAAAGCATTTTTTTCTGGTTTCCACTTATCTAATTCTTTGGCATTATTAATATTTTCTAAACTGTCTTTAACATAATCTTCAAATACTTTATAATTTTCTTCATTAAATGGAATGGATATAAAATATCTTTCATAATCTCCCATTTCTTCTAAAGGTATATCTTTACGTTCTTTAACTGTAGTCTTACCTTTCTTTTTGGCATACTTGACCATATCAAACTTAGTTTCTACTATTTTATATCCTGGATAATTTATTTCCATTGCTTTAGAGTATAACATTAATTGATGACACTTCTCTACTAAATGTGCTTTTGTAAATCCACTTTTACTGCTTGTTTTATAATCTACTATAGTTATTTCTTTTTTTTCATGGTCGAGTATTGCTAAATCTATATATCCCATTATGGTTATACCACATAATTCTATTTCAAATTCTTGCTCCACAAGACACTCTTTGTTTGTAAAATCTAATGGTTCAAAATATTCTAGATATAGCTTTACGTCTTTAATGTAATTGTTTTTAGCATTTTCAGTCGGGAAATTTAACTCATCAGTGAATTCTAATATATCTATTTCTCTCCTCCATTCTTCCAATGCTTTCTCCTTTGTCATTTTTCCATGTTCTAAGGACTCCATAATACTGTGAAGTTTGGAACCTAATGTACCGTATACACCATTACTTCTTTTAACATGGTCTTGGTATATTAATTTATAACTGTATGGACAGTTATGGTATGTCCCTAATTTTGAGTATGAATATCTCTCTTTTTTATTTTTACTCATAAAATCACTCTCCTTTAATTTATTAATTATTTTTTCTGATTGACTTCTTTTGCTTCACTCCATTTTATAACTGGTTGAAATTTCATAATAATATCACTCTCCTATTCGTATTTACTTTCTAAATATTGTATTAATTTGTCAATTCTGCTTATTGCTCCTTTCTGTTTTTCTATTGATTGTTTTTTAACATCAATGTTATTTATAATACCATCTATACGATACAATTCTTCAATTACCTTTTTATAATCAACTTTTTTAGGGTCTATATCTTTATATATTTTGTTATATTTCCTAATTATTACATCTCTTATCCTATCATAATCCCTTCTATATCTTTCTTTTAAATCTTCTAACGTACCATAAATGCATCTGTTTGGAAGATTAAATCTATCATCAAAAACATACCCTCCAAAAGCTGTAACATATCTTATACATGAATGAGTAGAATTCCCCCAGACTTTCTTATCTTTCGTATGTCCATAATCACAGTTTGGAATGTACTCAAATTTCAATTCCTTAAAACAATTTTCAACTATATCTATCCAAGCATCATGTCGATTATAAGTATACAAATCATATGAACTATTTCCATTTAAGAAACAATTCTTTATAAATTTATTCCCTGTATCATATTGATACGTTTTCATTTCTACCTTGAGTGGTTCACTAAATGTCTGTATGATTTTATATATTGGTTTATATAAACTTTTAAATTTCTTATAAGCATACTCATCTTCTAACGTTGTGAATATTCGCTCGTCCACGTCATAGTCATAATATGATTTTTCTAATAATTGATTGATTTTAGAATTATATTCTTCATTTGTTATCTTTTCTTTTGTGTCAACATGTAAATAATAGTCTACAATTTTAGTTTCTTCTATTTCTCTTATGTCTTTTTCATTTTTTACTTTTACTTCAATTTTAGTGCAAGTGTTATTATTAACAACTTCCCCATCTATCAAATATCTACCTATTGGTAATAATACAAATTTAATATTTTTATCTTCAAAATTAATTCCTTTCATATTTTACCTCCTTTGGTTTATTAATTATTTTTAATTATCCTCCTTTAATTTATAATCAAACATTCATCACATAATTTTAAAAATACTTCTTTACCTAAATCTATTGGACTTGCTTTACTTCCTTTTGGGAGATATTTATTGTTTTTATCTAGTATAAAACCTATTTTACAATCTCTCATAAACAAACAATCTTTTATAGTCTTTATATCTTTTTTAATTATTTCCGTATCCAATCCTTCATCAAGTGCTATAATGATTTTGTTTACATTTAATTTTAATAATTGTTCTACTTGTGTCTTAGATATACTGTTTCCTCCTAATGCCACAAAAGATTTATAACCTAGACTATCTCCTAACATAACTGATTTCTCACTCTCAAACACATATACTTCTCTACTTTCTTTAATATATTCTTTATTCTGATACAATCCATAAAGAAATTTGTGCTTAGGAAAAGGAATTAAAGGAATGTATTTGAAGTTTGTCTTTTCGTCTAAATTTAGTCTAGCCATTATCCCTATTAACTTCCCCTCAAAATCTCTCCAGGGGATGGTAATGCGATTACTTTCTTCATCAAATCCTATTTTGAATTTAACTTGTGAAGAAGGTAAGATTCCATCATCTGCGAAACGTTTAAACCATTTATAACCACTATTATATTCTTCTAAAACACTCTCATCATAAGTCACCTCTTCTTCTGATTCATAAGGTACATATAAGTTATCGAAGAAACCATCGAATAAACTTTTTTCCTCTGATTGATAGTTACCTTCTATTTTCTTACCCAACATAGTTTGTATTGTTTTTAATACTTCTCCATAGGTTAAACCTGTATGAGTAGCTATTAAACCGAATAAATCCCCATTATAAGACGTTGTAAAGTCTGTAGCTGATAAATTATCATTTAATTTGATTCTACAGCCACTAGGGTTATCTCCTCCTACTTTTGCACACCTAATCTCTTTATCTGTTATATTAATACTATGATAATTGTAATAACTTAATATTTTTTCAATTTGTTCTGGATTATTTTTCAAATACTCTTTCATATAGGTTTGTCACCTACTTTTTACCAAATTTATTATTTTGTTGATTGATATTGTTTATATTCATTCGTTGTGGGTGGCAAAAACATACTTCACTAATCTTTGTGCTATATGTATTCATATGTAATATGAAAGCTGTATTACTATCACTTGACACAGTTGTACTTCTCGATTTTCCTATAAAAAATATCCTATAATTTGAATCTGGACTCAACTCAACCTCTTCTTCGACCCATCTATCGCCTTTCTTTACTCTTTTAAAAGGTTTACAATATGCTTTAGAATCCTTATCTAACTCTTCTTTATATAAAGTTCTCATTAAAAAAATTTCACTGGCCACTTCCCCAATTTGTTTACTATTCGCCATCATTGAGATATCTAGAAATAAAGCTCCTTGATTACTCATTGCTAATTGATAAGTCATTACAGCACATATATCATAAATCTTTGTTAATTCATGGATTTCACGAGATTGTTTTACTAAAGCTTTCCAGTCATCATCTGTGCCGTTACTCATTTTGAATGTATCAAATAGGAACACATCTAAACCTTTACTACTTAATGAATATTTCCTAATTATTTTTTTCATACTACCCATGTTCATTGTATTAGTACTTACAATTATTAAATTGTCTGCTATTTTTTCATTATATATATTTCTTGCCTCTCTAAGTGCTAGTTTATCTTCGTCAGTTAATCCACCAGATTTAATTTTCTTTTGATTTATTTTTTTATATCCTACCTCATTATTTACCAAATAAGTTAGGAATTTAATCTTGAAAGCACTTATGTCTTCCTCGTTTGTCATCAACAACGTTCTATACCCATTGGATGCTAAAGATAAGGCTAGATTAGATAATAATGTACTTTTCCCAATATTTATAGAACTGGCGATAAAATTCAATGTTCTCTTTCTTAACCCTAGTATTTCTTTACTTATAGTTGGTAAAAACTTAGAAGATAAGACATTTTCAAATAAAAATCCAACCTCATTACCATTTTCAAGATTTTCAATAAAGTCCATGCTTATTTCACCAACGTGTTCCTTTACATCCGAATTAATACTAATTGGTAGATAAGAAGTGTCTCTACTTTCTTTAAAATTTAATAATTCATCCGTAGTCATTTTATCAGCCAAATTTAACCAACTAATTTGAGTTTCACCTTTTTTAGTTGTTATAGTTATCTCTTTTGTTAAATCCAACCCATCTTCCCAAAATGATATTAACATATTATGTTTAAGCAACGAATCAATGTATGAATTGGCATTTTCTAATTCTGTTGTTCTCATTAATATTTCTACCATTTTAAAACCACCTAAGTCAGTATACTCTTTAACTAGAGAAGGTTCACATTGAAGTTTAATATCTAAATCTGTCGCCTTTAATACATTATTATCTGAAAGCGTTTTAACGATTCTATATAATACCATTCCTTCATGTGTTATAAATATATCGTCTAAGTTATATTCTTTAACACTCATTATGTCTTGGAATAAAACTCCCAAAACAGTTCCTTCAATGCTTTTTCTATTTTTTTGTAGATAGTCTGGCAATTCTTCATATAATATTTTCATATTTATCACCCCTTTATTAATTATTTTCAATCTGTACTTTTTCTATATTCAATAATTACCATCCCCACTTTCAATTACTCTTTTTTTATGTTCCTCATTATAATACATTTTCTATCACTCCTCTCTTATATTACCGTATTAACATTAATTCACCAAAAATTACCTATGATTGATAAAAATTTTGACCCTTTAAATGCCCTTCTAAGCCCTTTAAATTTATTCATTGATAATTTATACCTTACAAATAAAGCTCAAATCAATTAAGACTTGAGCTATTTATTAATTATTTTTTATATTCCTTTATTAATTTTTTCATATAATTGAATAAGGAATTTTCATCTCTTCTCTGTCTTTCTACTTCATTCCAATCCATTTTAGTCCTAGAATGATAATCACCACGACCTCCACATTCTACATGACCATTAGGAACGCCCATATTTATTTCTGTCCCATAGTATATGCATATATCATTATTTTTAAAACTAAACATTAAATCTAATGCTTTCTTTACTTTTTCTATATTGTGATTAAAACTAACCGTTATTCTTGTTTGGTCGTGATTGTCTAAGAATATTACGGCATTTTCTTCATTATTAGTTATCTGTAATGACTTGTTATTTATTATTGAATCTTTTATGTATCCTGCCTGCTCAAAGTTGAAGGTTTTCATTCCACTCTCCATAGCATATTTATTAGAAACTTCAAAAGTATCCCAGGCTTCTCCTACTATGTATGCATTAGGTTTGATACTATATACATAATCGCAGAACCATTTCCAAAATTCAATCGGATTACCAGAAGCATAGATTATAGCATCTAATCTAAATCCATCTACTTTATGTTCTATTAGCCAAAACTTTACCACTTCTTTTATCATATCTCTTACTGTTTCAGATTGATTGTTTAGCTGTGGCATGTCGAAGTTCCATTTTGCCAGATAATATTTTTGATTGTCATGACAGATTCTCCATTGATTACTTTGTTGTTTATCGCTCCAAAAGTAACAATCATTGTTCCCCTTTACGCTTTCTTTGAATAATTCATTCTGTGTACTTGTATGACATAATACTAAATCTAGTAACACTTCTAAGTTATTTTCATGTGCTACTTCTACAAATCTATCAAAATCTTCTAATGTTCCGTATTCTTTTTTAATATCTGTGTAATCTATTATATCGTATCCATGTTGATTGCAAGAAGGGAATATAGGAGTCAGCCATAAAGTAGTTACTCCTAATTCAACAAAATAATGTATTTTATTTGTTAAATCTTGGAGGTCTTTACAAAATGCTGGAAAATATATCTCATAAATTATTCTTCTTTTTTTATTCTGCACAATAATCACCTCTTATATTATTATTTAAATCCAATAGTTGATTTTTTTACTTTTTTATCTCTAACCATTCTTTCTATTGTATGTAATAAACAACCTTGATTAATTTTACGTAAACCTTTATCTACGGCATATATACCACTATGATTACAAACTGTATGAATAAATGCTCCAGTTTGTCCTTCTGTTATTTCGGCTAATGATTCATAATTTATATCGTCCTCATGTTTAAGTTTACCAACGTATAATTTAAATAATTCAACTCTTAATTCATAAGAAGGCAAAGGAATAGTTATAACCTTATCGAATCTCCCTTCTCTAATTAATGCTGGGTCTAATTGTTCTACTAAATTTGTTGCTCCTATAACTATAATCTTATTATCACTTGCTTCATTCATACAAGATAATAGTTTGTTCATTGCACTTCTATATTCCTTGTTATCGTCACCTTCACGATTTACACCTATAGCGTCAATTTCATCTATAAAAAGAATTCCTCCACCTTTATTTTTTAAGTCATCAAATATTTTTTGCACCTTTTTACTTGACTCCCCTACGTATTTTTCGGCAAAATCTGAAGCTACTATTGATTTAAAATTCATATTAGATTCACTGGCTATTGATTTAGCAAGTAATGTTTTCCCAGTTCCAGGAGACCCTTCTAGTAATATACCACTTGGTAATTCACATCCAATCTCTTTATATTTTTCCATATTTTTTACAAAGTTTATTGTACTAAGCACGTCCTCTTTTATTTCTTTGTCAAGTATTACATCGTCTAATTTACATTCTTTTGTTTCTTTTTTACTTATGTTATTCAACTTCCATCTATCATAAGCTTTTTCATAATTTTCAATAATAGGTATGCTCATTGATTCTCCATATTTAAATTTTAATATTTGCTTACATAATAATATTGCTATTCTTGTTAATGTATCTTTATTGGTGGTTTCTAATTCTTCATAATCTATGAATTGATAAGCACTAAAATCACTAATTAAAATACATTCTTCAAGGTCTGGTTTTAGTTTTGTAGAAGTTAGAAGGTCTAATTTTTCAAAAGCAAATAATAAACATTCAAAATCTACCGTTAATTGATATAAATCATCGTTCGCAAGAAAATATCTTTTTCTATTTTTTTCATCCATAATATCAACTCCTATTTTATATTTATCATATACCCATTTAAACTTATTCCTTTAACACGATTATATAAATAGCTATCTATCACGTTATCGTTTAATAAGATATTAATTCTTTTTAAATTAATATCTATTGAATCCCATTCACCAATATAATAAGTATTTTCTTTATTATATTGGTGACGTAATAACTAAATTATTTTCCATTAGTGAAATCCTCCTTATATTAATCTCTTAACTGTAATTCTGGAAAATCGTCTTTATTAAATTTTGAAATAAATGCTCCTAGAATAAGATAATAATCTCTAGGTATTTCTATTTCTTTATCGTTAAATTTAATATAAATATAATCATTACTCATTTCTATATAAATTTCATCTTTTTCGTCACCAACACACATAGTTAGTAATTTATCTACTTTATATTTTTTATCCATAATATCATCTCCCTTATTATTTTAACATATTTAATATATCTCTAATTAAACTCATATAATAAATTAGTTCTTCCTCATTATTTAAAGTGAATTCCCATACATTGTTATATATGTCTTTTAACATATCTATATTATTTTTAAAATTATTACTACACGCTTTGCTTATTTCATCTAGATTTTCCAAATTTTCAATATTCATATCTTCAGCTTGTTTCTTTATAACTCTTTTAAAGTCATCGTTAGTTATTGGTGAAAGTCTATCATATTCATCGAATAATTCTTTAATTTCCTTTTTATATATTTTATCCATAAGATTATTACCTCCTTATAATCCTAATATGTCGTCAATATCCCTAGGCGCTTTTTTCTTTACATTAACTACTATATCGAAATCATCTACAAAACTTGGTTCTACTTCTTTAACTTCTTCTGTTTTTTCTTTAGGTTCTTGTTTATCTAGTTGATTCTCGGCTATATAATGTTGTAATTGATTTTCTAACATTGATAAACAATATTTAATTCTTGAATTAACGGTTTTAAAATCTATATTGTTTAATATATCTAACATATCTTTCTCATATTTATTAATAAATTCATATATATCTTCTTGTGAAAAATTATCAGTAATACTTTTATAAGTACTTTGAAAATATATATTCTTTTCTTTCTCTTCCAATCCACATATACCTCTAATTTTTTCTCTGTTTTCTTTCTTAACTTCCTTTTCTCTTTCTTTTCTTTTAATCTCATTTTGTTTTTCATTTAAACATTCTTCACTACAATAATAATTATTTCGTAGTACGCCACTATTAGTTAAATACTCTTCTACATATGCAGTATCTTTAGGTATTTTAGATTTACAATATTTACACGTAACTGTTTTAGACTTTGCCATTTAATCACCTTCTTTTACTTGATAAAATTCACATGGTTTATTATCACATTTTTCATCTTTAACATAACACCATAGAATATCATAGTCCACTATTACTCCACCATAGTCTTCAAAATACACTTCTTTACCACAAAATTCACAGTATTCACATTTTTGATTTTGACTTCTATATTGTTCTCTTGCCTCTTGTAATGTTAATCTATGTTTTTCTTTCATTACACTTCCTCCTTATTTACATATATATAAGGAGCTTTTTAAGCTCCCTATATATTCTATTGACTATAATAAGGTTAATACTTCAGTTAATTGTTCAGCATCTAATGATGCAACACTTTTGACACCTTTTTCTTTCATATAATCTTTTACTATATTCTTAGCATTTGTATCTTTAAGTTTGTCTTTTAATTGAGATTTTAACTCATCTACTGATTTTTGTTGTTCTTCTTTTTCTTGTTGTTCAACTTCTTGTTGTACTTGTTTTAAATCTTTTTCAGCTTGTTTCTTTTCTTCTTTAAGTTCTTTTTTTACTTGTTCTTTATCTATTGGTCTGGTTGCTGAATTTCTCATACCTTCTTTTAATGTTTGTAAAAAGTTTTTAGCAAACTCTTTTGGGTCATCATTAACCACTAAATATTCGGGTACAGAATTTGAAGAGAATCTTGTTCCAGCTTCTACATATCCATCACCTCTAAAATACAAACGTCTTTCTGTTCCGTTTAATTTTCCATCTATTATCGTTTTTTCAATTGTTCCAGTAAGAATTATATCAAATATATCACTGAATATATTTTCGTAAGTATTTGGTAAATTACTGGTTAATACCATATAACCCTCATCTGGATTCATATTTTTTTCTGTTATCGTCTTGATTTTAGTATGTGAGATTGCCATAACACCAAAACCAGCTTTGTATAAAGTTGTAAAGTATTCTTTCAATAATGATTTGACTTTAGCTTGTCCAGAACCGAATCCATTATAGCATTGATTAATTGACTTAGCAGGTTTACCTGTTTCTATTTGTGAAAGTCTGCAAACTTCCTTTTCTGCTATGCTTATTATTTCATCTACCGTATCGAAAGCCACCATTTCTATATTATGTTCTTTACCTTTTTCTTTAATTAACCATTGTTGTAATTCTCTTAATTCTTTCCAAGTATCAGCATGAGTACATTGTAATTCATCCAGTAATGTCTCACCAAATTCATTCCCCAAAGAAATTAACAATCCTTTTTCTGGTTTATTATCATATTCTTCTAATATTATATTTCTGAATAAAGTTGATTTTCCCCATTTTGGGATTGCCCTTAAATACATTCTCAATTTATTTATATCGTTTGTACTTTTATTTATTTTTATTTTTATACTCATTACGCATCTCTCCTTTTTATTAATTATTTTCATTTAATTCTTTTAAAAATTCCTCAAATTGTTCTTTTGTATTATCACCGTAACCATACTTATCATGGAATTTTTTATGACAGTCCTTACATATAATTACTACATTATCCTCGTCAAAAGTTTGTTCTGGAAATTTATTTCTTGCGTTAAGATGATGTAATTGCATTTCTCTAATCTCTTTACCACAACAAACACATTTTCTTTCCCTACTTCCAAATATTTTTCTTCTAAAACTACTTACCAAAGTTGCATTATCCCAATCGTCTTTTAACGATGTTCTTCCATCGATATACCATGGACATTTTTCACCAATGCAATATTTCTCTTTCATTTCTTGATTTTGTCTATAGTGTTCATACCCATATTTTTCCAAAGACGTTTGTCTAATTTTTTCTTTTATCTCTTCTGACTGAAACGCATTTTCCACGCCATAATGTTCTAACATTACTTCTTTATATTTTTCTTTAAAATAATCCGATTGACTTATATTTTCAGTTCCATATTTTTCTAAACAAGTTTGTTTTGATTTTTCTTGTATTAATTTAGATTTCATTGGTGCATCTACTCCATAATGCTCAATGTAAGTTTTTCTGTTTTTATCCCATGCACATTTACTACAACAAGCATAATATCCACCATTTGATATGCTTTTTATGTAATCTTGATATTTCATTTCCTTTTCTTTACCACATACGTCACATTTAACTTTTATTTTTTTATTAGATTGAAGGCTTAAATGTTCTATTGGGACTACTATTTTATTACCACATTTTATGTCATATCCTAGTTCTTTATAATGTTGTATATTATTATACGTTATCGCCACCTCTACTTCTTTGGTTAAAATCACTTATCTCAATCTCTCCTTTTTATTAATTATTTTCAATTTGTTATTTTTATTTATATCTTATAACTAACATATTCTACATTTTAATCACCCCTTATATTATCGTATTAACAATTACACCTCCTAAATTACCTATGATTTAAAATTTATTTATTCATATAGTATACATTAAAATTCATATCTTCACTTATTATTGTAATCTTAGGATATCTATTTGTTATTTCTTTTACTTTATTTACAGCACTACATACGTTATGAGTTGTATATCTTTCTAAGTATTCCAAGACTTCCTCATTCTCATCTATTTTATATAATTGAATCAAATATAAACCTTTTGTATTAATATAATCAACATATAAATTCAACTTTTCCACATTACCAGCTCCTTCCTAGAGGGAATTAATTCCCTCTTTGTAGGTTTATTAATTATTTTTAATAATAAATTTTTATTCCATCTAAGTCATAATTACTAACTGCAATTGCACGTTTAACATAATAATTCTTTGATTCTAGTTCCTTCACTACTTTACTAAGGTCAAATCTACCAGTTTCCAATCTTCTTATTTCAGTTTTATATTTACTTGGTTTTATATCTGAATATTTTACTACAAATCCATAAGATTCATGTAAATCATTTAATGATGATTTTAACGCATCTATTATAGAATCAAATGTTTTATCTGTTATTTTAGTTATATAAGCCATACTTTTACATCCTAAAGGATAATTTAATCTTCTTGCTAATACCATGTCGTCTGTTATTTCATAACTCACAATCATATCAAGGTCATAACATATTTTCTTATATGTTAATGTATCTTTATCTAATTCAAATCCTAATTCTTTTAATTTTTCCCCTATTTCTTTATTAAATATATAATAATCGTTAAACATATTTTTTCCTCCTTATTAATTATTTTTAATCTAGAATTCAAATAAATCATCGTCGTTATCTTCTTCACCAAGTATATCTAAGTCTCCGTCCTCGTCCACTAATTCTTTCTTAGGTTCGTCACCTTTACTTAATAACTCGTTTAATGTTAAAGGTACTGGTATTGCTCCTTTACTATATCCTCTACCTATTGAAGATATTTCCATTCTTCTTTGCATAGACCCCATTCCTGCACCATATTGTTGTTTCAAATCTTCAATATCCATTAATCCGTACTTAACAAGTTCTTTTTCTTCATCGCTTAACATATCTTCATTAAATGGCACTTCTTCACGTCTATTTATTAATCTAACTCTATACCCCATTTTACATAATTCATTATCGTCAAAGTTATCTAATAGCATTTTATCTATTAATTTAGCCATTTTCTTAGCTTTCTCACTATCCTCACCTAATGGGTATTCAAATGATTGATAAAATCCTATATCAGCCTTTTTCTTAGAATTATACTCTGGTATATATCCATTTATAACTAATAGATTCTCTTCTTCTAATCTGCTATCGTCTAAACAATCTTCTGTTATATAAAATTCTACGTTTGCTAATGCTTTTTCTTCTGCCTCGTCATTTATAACATATATTCTTTGCACATTGTAATTTGTATAAATCTTTTCTTCGTGTGTTTTAGGATTAGTATAACTTGAATATTCTATATTACCTTGTACTTTAAATTTTTTGTCTTTATAAGCATCTGATTTTAATATTGAGTGTACTGCCATTGAATAATCAAATTCATTACTGCATTCCACTCTTTCTTCGTTTTCGTCTACAAATACCAGTTTACGGAAGTTTGCGATTCTATCTTCATATTTATCTTTATCTTTATATTTAAAGTTAGTTGATTCAAATTTACCGTCATTATCTAATATGGTATATATAGTTGAATCATTAACATTAAGTGTCCCATCTGAAGTTCTTTTGACATTATTCATGAAAGATTTTATTTGAAGATTAAAGTTATCTTTATCACATTTCATATTCAAATTTAATTGTCTAATATTGCATCCACTATCTAATAATTTATCGCTAAAAGCTTTTCTATTTTCTCTATCTGGCGCTATTGATAATTTTCCAATCATAACAAAATTTAAATTACTCATATACACATCTCTCCTTTTTATTTATTATTTTTATACTTGTTAATATTTTTGCAATTAATCTTCTCTAATCCATTTATCTTTTATTTCAATTATATCAAATTCTTTTCCTTCTTCATTTTCTAAATAATTATTATAATTTGATTCGAAAAATTCTAGTTCAAAATCTTTATTTATAAAACAATTGTTAGTATAAAATAATTCTACCCCATTTCTTAATTTAACTGTATGATTTGCTTTTAACAAATCTTTAGGTATTATTAATGGTTCTAAAGGTATTATTCCTTCTATCCAATTTATATGGCATTCTATCATTTCGCCTTCACAAAGTACTTCTAAAATTAGCGAATCGTCATAAACATTTGTTATTTTAACTATTTTACCTTTAATCTTATTAAAACTATTTAAACTTCTTTGATATGATTCTTCTGTACGGTCATAAATTCTATCAATTGAAACTCTATCTTTTATTTTTACCAACATTCCTTTTTTTAATTTTATCATATTAACATCTCTCCTTTTTATTAATTATTTTTATTAATATTTTATTTTTGCACTTCATATATTTTACATTTTAATCACCTCTTATATTAGTGTATTAACATAACTATATATAAAATTACCTATGAATTATTATTTTTTATATCTTAAACTATATATTATTTCTCCTATTATTAATGACACTAAAACTACTACATAAGGAGTTACAAATTCTACTCGAAAAATTAATACTAGAGATAAGATTATAATAATACATCTTATAATCAAATCTTTTAAATTCATTTCTCTTCACCTCCTTCTATTAATGCTAAGAATCTATTGATACCATATATTTTATCACAATATTCAACTAAGTATTTTTCTGCATTTCTTTGTCTCAAATCCATTCTTGCAGAGTATATTGTATTGTAAACTTTCACTACTTTTAAACTACCATTAGTTATTAATTTTATCATATTAATATTTCTCCTTTTTATTAATTATTTTTATTTATGATTTATATAATTTTTAGGAAAATTGATATTTTATACCTTTTTATTCCTCCGTATTGATTAATTTTTTTAATTTTTTTATGGCAATTTTTATTTCTTCTTCAGTTACTACCATATCAATCCATTCAGTTTGTCCAAATCTATCTCTCTTGGATACTTTGATGTACCTCTTCTCTCCATTCATAGTCCAACAACTTAGCCAATATTCATAATCATTCATATAAACTCCTCCTTATTTACTTCCTATTTCATTTAACATTCCCTCTGAAAAAGTGGATAGAATACAATTCTTTTCTTCTGTTTGACAGAAACATTTATTGCAGTCACCATTAGATAATAATTCACATATTTCTTTTGAGTCTAATTTATGCAATATATCTTTTAATTCTTCTATAGTCATATCAATACCTCCTTAATATAATCTCCTTTTATGTTTATCTTTTCTAGTATAAGTCTTTTTACTTTTCTTTACTCCAGCACCACGATTAATTTCTTGTAGATGTTCATGTATGTTCTCTATTTTACCTACATGATTGAAATCCTTGCCTTTTAATGTAAATTTTATTTTTTTCATTCTTATCACCTTCCTATAAATACATTATATCACATTGAAATATAACGTCAATAGGTTTTATTAATTATTTTCTAAATTACAAACACATTATTTTTCTTATTAATAATAGTAACTTTTTTACTCATATCTGAAAATAAAAACTCTTCTTCAGCTTTAAATTTTAATTGCTCTTTAGCATCTTCGCTACCATGATGAATTAAAATCTTTTGACAATTTAATCCTTTCATATAGTTGATTAATTCGTCTTGTTGTATATGTCCGCTGAAAGTTTTACAAATCACTGTTTCACATCTTATATTCACTCTTTTGTTTTCAATAGTAACACTTTTTGCTCCTTGTTGTATCTTTCCTGCTAACGTTGCAGGTGAGGAATAACCAACAAATATGATACAATCTTTGCTTTTACCTGCTATTTCTTTTAAATACTCAACGGAATGACCTGCCACTAGCATTCCCGATGAAGATATAATCACACATGGTTCTTTTTGTTTAGCTAAAACTTGAGTTTTTTTATAATTGTCAACAAATATAAAATTTTCCCAGCTTAATACTCTTTTCCAACGTTCAAGTAAATCTCCTTCTAATATATTCTCATACACTTTATTTATTTCGTTAGTTAATCTGCTATCCACTATAACTTTTACATTTTTAAATTCTCTCTCATCTTTAAACATGTGATATAATAAATCCATTATAGACTGACTTCTATCGTAACTGAAACAAGGAATCAGTACTCTATTCCCATTATAGACAACTTCTCTTATTTTAGCCAATAAATTAAAGATTTCTTGTTTATGCTCTTTCTTTGTAAATCCATCACTTCTATCTCCATAAGTAGATTCTAAAATTGCTATATTACATTTAGATACTTGCTTTCTATCAAAAGAATACGGTTTGGATAATTGATTATTATTACTACCTAAATCACTCGAATATAATAATTTAACCACTCTTCCACTAGGTTTTTTAATGTAAAGTATTATACTTGTACTTCCACAACAATGGTTATTATCTATAAATTGTACGGATAAATTACTATCTATTTTGTGAGTTTTATTTCTCTCTACAACTCTTATACGGTCTATAGTTTTATATGTATCTGATTCATCGTATAACAATTCATACTTTTTACCTTTATTATTCATACTCATTACATTTCTTTGATGAATAAAAGCAGAATCTAATAACATAGGTTTCATTATTTCTGAATTTTCATAAGTTGTTATTATATCACCTTGAAAACCTCTACTTATTCCAGCTGGTATATTTGCTATATGGTCAGGCATGGCAGTGTGCAACAAGCACACAACTTGCAAGGTTAAATGGTATATTATCAATCATTTTTTTATTATTATTATAATCTTCTACCATGTTGTTAGTTTGAATTCCTCCAGATTCAAGTAATATTAAATTCCTATTGCCATTGTCTAAAGGATATTCCACAGCTATACAACTACCAGTAACATCCTCTGTAGACCCACCAATACTCGTTATAATTATTTTATTTTTAAACTTTTTATTGTTAGCAAAATGATGTTTAAATTTTTTCTTTTCTATTATATTTAAATTTCCTTTTCTATTATCTAATATATCACCATTCAGATATTCTATTTTATTATCTGAATTGGTTAAAAGGTTAGGTAAATCATAAGTATAATGCTCATCTTGTCCTACTATGTATTTACCACATCTTTTCCATATTTTATCTTTGACTAAATCTATATCTTCAATATCTATTAAAATTGTTTCTCCTGTTTCTTCTGTGGTTAAATCGTCATACAGTACTATTTCAGCATAATCTTCATGTTTTATTATTTCATTAGCTTCATTTGAATCATGCTGATTATTTGATATACATATTCCAAATTCTCTATATTCATTCAAATGTTTATTACATAACATTTCTTTATTTTTATGACTAAGAGGTTTTCCGCAAATCCTACAAAAGTATTTTTTATTTTCGCTAAACATTCCTTTAGTTTTTAATTTATTATAACAGCTCTCGCAATAACTTAGCTCTTCATTCTCAATGATTCCATTACAATGAATACAATGTTTACTCATGATTAATTTCAGTCCTTTCCAAGAGGAACTGAATATGTCCCTCTTTTATGTTTTTAATCTGTAATTTCAACTTCATATTTATATAAAGTATTATGCAGTTTCTGTGGTATTTTATCTTTAAAATAATCAGCTACTTCTTTTATATTCTTTTCTTTATAATACTTGTATATTTCAAATGCTTTTTCTTGAGTTTCATAATAACCTAAAAATTCTTGTTTGGATTTTCCTGTTTTAGGATTTATCATGTGACAATCTACTCTATATTTACCATTTTTAGGACTTGTACCTATGACTGATTCTCCTCTTGATTTATCACATTTGGTAAATAAAGTATTAATTCTTTCTGGTACAAATATACAGGTCTCTGGACTATATATTTTGTTGTGTTTAACTAAAATGTCTTTGTCTAAGTTCATTCGTTGCCCTTCTACTTCATAATAATTCTTATCATACCATTCGGCAAAGTTTTGAAAATTATGCCACTCGTCACAAACCATACATCCGATGTAAGTAGTTTGTCTTTTTTGATATTTTTCAGAATAACATCTTTCTAACATATTATGCCATGTTTTATAAATTCTAGTATGTTTTCCGTTTTCCCAGGCTTTATATTCCCCTTCACCTAAATAACCAATGCTATAAATGTTTCTTTCATATGGGCATTTAATTTTGCCTTTTTTAAAATTATCATATGTTTTATTTTTAAAAGTCCAATCGTATTCTGGGAAATAAACATCAATATCTCTATTCGTTCTATATCCAACTATTATCATTTTACTTCCAAAATTATTGATTCCTATTTCACCTGTTCTATTTTTTCTATCCATATTTTTTGCTACTCCTTCCAAGAGGGACTAAATATGTCCCCTTTATTAATTATTATTTTTTCTCTTTAGCGAATTCACAATCATCAAATTTCATATCTTTAGATACTTTTTCTGTTTCCTGCACAGGTTCATCTGTTAGATATTCACAACTAAATTCTTCACTAATTTCTAAAGCAAAATTACAACTCATATCGCACTCTTTATATTTACTACAAAAATAACAACATTTATTTGTTCCTTCATGTTCCTTACATATTGCTTTTTCTATGCAATACATCTCCTCTATTTCTTTCATTTTATCTTGTATTTCTTTTTCTGAAGGTTTATCTGGTATAATATTAATCAATTCCTTCATTTCTTCAATAAAAGCGTTCCATTCTGATTCGGTCATTTCCTCCTTATCCATATCTTCTAATGCTTTTGCCAATCGCTCTTCTTCTGTTGGTTCTGGTTTGACTATTCCATATTCTAAAGCTTTATCAAAATCTATCCAAAAATCACGTCCTTTATATTTATCCAAAATTTCTTGAGTTAGACCAGTATCTCGAGTAACTATATCATCTAATATTTTTTGTATTTTATTCATTCTTTTTGTTTCACTTTCTAAGTCGCTCAATTTATCCATTCTCATCATTGAAAGTTCATGATACATTAAACTACCAAATTTACTCATTGTTCTATAATCACAAGCACAAAACAAATACATACCTGCTGAAAATGCATGACTACTTACTCTTCCTTTAAATATTATGCCTTGTTCCTCCTTCATCCTTTCCATTAGGTCATATATTTCTAAAAATTTAAATAAACTACCTCCATTTGAATTAATTCTAAATTCCACTTCATCAGCATATAAAGGTAAATAATCAGATTGATATTTTAATCTTTCATTTGTTTCAATTATAGCTTTATTTTTATCATATATATCTAATAGTTCATTAACTACATAATTTCCTAATTCATCATCAAGTTCCCCAGTAAAGTTTATTATTCTTTCCATAATATCTATCCTCCTAAATTTTATTAATTATTTTTAATTACATATTTATTGTTAAATCATTTTCTTCATATAAACCGTATTTAATTGCTAAATCTTTTATTACGATTAATATCGCCTCAATTAACAACTTGTCTTCGTTTATTATGTCTAGTTTATTTATTTTATCTGCTTTTGTTTTACTTACACCATTTTTAATAGCATTATTTTTTCTATTTTTCAATCTAATATTTAAATTTACTCCAAATCTACTATCTATTTCTTTATATATTTCATCATATACAACCTTATGATTTATACCAGTTTTATATGTTATCTTATTAACCATATTTTTCACATCTGCTCTCCAATTATCTTTCGACAATGATATTAAGTCTTGTATATTATCTAATGAATTTTGAAGTCCTTTTATATCTTTTTCCATTTGTTTCTGTTTTAATTCTTGTTCAACCATACTATCAAATAATATTTTGAATGACTGAAGATTAGGTGATAATTCTGTTGTGTCTATTGTTTGCATTTGTGCTGATTCCATTTCGTTGAAACGTTTAACATATGTAGCACTAAATAGTATACCTTTTTCACCAGTAAGTTTATTAGCTAATAATTCACAACCCATTTTAGTACATTCATAACATTTATTTAACTTACCACTTGCATCTTTATAAGTATTTTCTATAAAATAATCACTAGGGGTAATGTTACCCTTAGTTAAAGTTGGTATTATCCCAACTATTTTCCTTTTCTTACTACCTTCTGGAGGTTCATATCCGTCTATCATTCTTATTACTTCTTTATGTTCCCTTTGCATCATTTTAGCAACCTCTGTGCTTGGTATAGTTTTTGTCTTTTCATTTCTATTTATATCAATTATATTACTCATATTTCTCACTCCCCTTATTTATTAATTATTTTTAATCCCTTACTATTTTTGTCGAGGTATTTCAATAAGTTTACATTTTAATCACCTTCTTATTATAGTATTATCAAAACTGTTATTGAAATTACCTATGATTTAAAATTTATATTTCATATTATCTCCTCCTTATACTAATAAGTATATCATATCTATATTATTTGTCAATATATTTTATTAATTATTTTCATATGAATTTGATAAAAAATACAATACATCACATACGTCCATGTCTTTATTCTGTTTCATTTTTTTACAATCCTCATAATAAACGCAATCATTACAAAAATTTACATCTATATCTTGATAAATATAATCTAATATTTTTATAGCTTTTTCTCCTATATTTCTTTTTATTTTAGCTTGTTTAACTTTTTCATTTATATTTATTTTTATTTTATTAAATTTTAATAAACATGATTCTTGATAAAAATTAGAATAATCACCTTCCCAAATCATGTATAAATTGTTTACGTCTCCGTTTTTATATCTTATTTCTATAGAAGTTATATCATCATAATCAACAATACGTTGAAATGGATTAAAATATTCTTTATATAAAGAGTCCTGTATTTTATCTACTCCTTCTATAATACATGAAAGAGAATAAGAATCATCATTTGCTTTTTCTATTTCTAAGCTTTTAAAGCTTTCAATCGGTATCCTCATGGTTTCGCAATTTTCGAAAACAAAATCTATAGATTTTATATCTTTATCACACACTTCATTACTATCTGTAATTTTAATACATCTTTCCATAATATCTCCTCCTAATAAAAATATATTAATTTTAAGCCATTTCCTATAGTTAATTTTATTCCTTTAAACGTTTTCAATTTATAACCATCATCAAAATTAAACAACAATTTTAAATACTTTAATAATCCTTCATAAGTATATTCATCAATAATTACTCCAGTCGGTTCTTTTTGTTTTAGCGTTATATATTTTTCTAGCTCCTCTTCAAAATATTCATAATATATTTTATAATAATTCATAATATCTACTCCTAATCAATATTTGTTTCTTCTAATGTAGACTTGTCTTTACGAATATAAACCATACCTTTCCAGCTTGGAAAGCGAAGGCTATATGTGTTATTTTTGCTGTCTTTACTCACTTCAAAATACCTAATGGTTATAACTTTACCTACAACTAATTCTGGATTATTAAATATAGTTCTTCTATCTGAATCAGATAGACCCGTTCCTATCTCGACAGTACATTCTTCGCCTTTATAAAGAAATTTACAGACTAATGAACCTGTTGTAGATTTAAGTCTGCCTTCACCTTCATTAATTCCAACACATAACACATCAGCCTCATTAAATTTTTTAACTTTCAATAAACTTTTAGGTCGTTTGCCGAATTCATATTTTCCATTTAAAGTATTTAATATTAAACCTTCTTGCCCATTTTTAATTACTTCATTTAATTTTTCTTCAATGATATTTGTATCATTTGTTATTCCAAATTTTTCTACTAATTTTATATGTTTACCTTTATCCCCTATTAATTCATTCATTAATTTAAGTCTATCCTTGTATTTTATACTACTTTTTTTATTAATATAATCTTCCATAGGAGTTATATCAAATACTATAAATTCAAGCCCTTCCTTGTTATTACTTTTACTATTAACTATTTTTGTTGTTAATCTAAAATTTTCGTCAGATGATAAGTTTTCTTTGTTAACTCTTATTAATTCACCATCGACAAAATAATTAGTTAAACCTAATTCTTCATATTCGTCTAATATATAATCTATACCATCTATTTCCTTTCCTTGTCTTGATAACGCTTTTGTAATTCCATTTACTGTTATTATTGAATTTCGTATACCATCCATCTTTAAACTCATTGAAACATCTTCTTTTATTTTTCCTTCATATTTGTTAGCCAACATGATGTCATGTACAGGAATTAATCCAGGTATAACCCTATTTACAGTCTTAGCATCAGCACCTATTTTAAGACTCTTAGTGAGTAATCCTCTCACAAAATCCTGTAAATCTTCATCTAATGAATTTATATATCCTTGCACAACACCTATATTTATATCAGTCCCAGAATTATGTAGACTTAAATATCTAAACATATCTCGTATATCACTATAAGTATTTTGATATATTTGTACTTTTTTATTTATTTTTTTCTTACTTAATCCAGTTGTTATATTATTATCTAATAAAAATTTCAGACAAAATAAAAATAATTCATTATCCTTATTTTGTTTAATTATTGTTTCTTTGCTTTTTTTGCTATTCACATTTGCAATTTTATCAAATATTTCCTTTACTCTTCTTAATTCTCCCATGCATTAATCCTCCTCATAAATATATTTTATATCACAATAATCTAATAAGATAAAAATATCTTTTAATGTATTTTTAATATCGTCACTTTGTATTGTTATTATTTCTTTATCTGATTCATCATAAAATGTTATAAACTCCCCGAAACTACATTTAATTTTCATATGTTATTCCTTTCTAGTTACATTATAATTATCCATTAACCATAGAAACTCACACTCTCTATCTATAGATTCATAATCACAATTACAACAATTTTGTCTTCCACAACTCTTTTTAAATTGATTATCTAATTCTTCAATAGTCACTTTGTCGCTAGGTTCTTCTGCTAGTTTACAATATTTCCAAAGTGATATTTCATTACTATTCCATGAATTTGCTCCGTTATCAAAACAATATACACATCCATCTTTATATTTAGCAAAATATCTTCTATGCCATTCTCCGTATTTAGAATTTCTAACTAATACTTTAGTGTCAACAGATATTTTGCTCCAATCTATTTCTCTTCTTTCCCATATAACATTATCGTCGACATCTTTTACAATCATTATGTCATATTCATTGTCATTCATACTGCACATATCATCGTTATAACTTACTAAAAAATAATGCAAATTTGAGGAATATTCATAAAGATTTATACCCTCAAGATATATTTCATTATTTAATATTAGAAATCTACTTTTATTTCTCATTTCAAAAAACATTCCATTTTTTAAATCATTTTTATTCATATTAATATACCTCCTTAATTATATAAAAAAGAATACTTTACTTTATTGTCATTATATATTCCTATTTTTACAAACTCTCTATAAAAATCTTCGTCTTTTATATTTTTTATATCTTCTTTCTTATCTAAATCAATAGCCCATGAATCATCTCTATTTCCTCTTTCGTGTTTCCAATTATTATCTTTCTCCATATTAATTCCGGTTAGTACAACTTTCTTTTCTTCACCATTAAATAAAACATTGTAAACAATGTGTACTCTATTGTCATGCTTTTTTAATTTTATTTCTATAATTTTTTCATTTTCTATATTATAATATGCATTTTTTATTAATCTATTAAGGTCGTTTGTTAAAACTCTTATACTAGCATATGGATGTTTAACTGTGTAAGCCAAATCTAAAATTAAATCTTCATAAAAATTTCCTTTATAGAATTCTCTATTGATTTTCATATCAAGATATTTATTAATTTTATTCATATTTTAATCCTCCTTATATTAATAATTATATCATAACCAAATTATTTGTCAATAAATTTTATTAATTATTTTTATTAATCTGTTATTTCTACTTCATAATTATACATTGCATTATAAAGTTTTTCTGATATTTGGTCTTTATAATAGTCGGCAACTTCTTTGATGTATTTTTCTTTATAATATTTATAAACTTCAAATGCTTTTTCTTGGGTACCATAATAACCTAAATACTCTTGTTTTGATTTTCCAGTTTTTGGGTCAATTATATGACATTGTACTTTATACTTTTCATTTTTAAGAGTCGTCCCAATAACTGATTCTCCTCTAGCATTATTTCTTTTAGTAAATAATAAATTAATTGTTTGTGGTACAAAAATACACGTTTCTGGGTTATATACCTTATTGTGTTTAACTAATATATCCTTATCTAAATGCATTCTTTCTCCTTCTATCGTATAATAGTTTTCTTCATACCATTTGGCAAAGTTTTGAAAATTGTGCCATTTTTTATCAACTTCACAATTAATATAAGTAGGTTCTTTTTCATGGTATTTTTTATCATAACATCTTTGTAACATACTTTGCCAAGTTTTATAAACTCTAGTAATTTTACCGTTTTCTTTGCTTTTATATTTACCTTCTCCCATATACCCCACTCCAAAAGTTCTTCTTTCATATGGGCATTTTATTTCACCATTTTTAAACTGTCTATACTCCACATTTTTAGCAGTCCAATTATACTCTGGGAAATAGACATTTATATCCCTCGCATAATTATATTTTGTTATTACTATTTTACTACCGAAATTATTTATACTCTCTTCTCCTATTCTATCTATTTTAACTACCATATTTACACCTCCTTTATTTATTACTCATAAGAAACTTCTTTGCCTAATTCTCTAACACATTTGAAAAATGGAAACCTTAAAGATAATCCTCCTTATTTATTACTTAATCTTACATCTAATATAGTTAATATAATAATCACTGCTAACAATATTAATAACCCATTCATACCATCACCCCTTATTAATCATTCATCTATTCTATCTAAAAGTTCTTCCACTTTATATTCTCCCTTTATTAATAATTATATTATAAATATGTTATTTGTCAATACTTTTATTAATTATTTTTATTTTATCAACTAAATTATATAATTCATTCCAACTATGTAAATAAAACACATAATCATTTACATATACTTCAATTATCCCCTTAGAGAAAAAACTCCTTTCTCGATATATTATTCTAACTCTTAGTTTTTCATTCTTAAATATAGATATAAAATAGTTATCTTCAACCAATTTTAAATTTAGTTCTGTTTTCATATATTCTATTGCTTTAATCATAATATCAACACCCTTCATTAATATTTAAACAACCACTTTCCTTTATATGGTTTATTTCTATTTATTAATGAATTTATATTTTTAGGATAACGTCCATATAAAAACTTTAAAAATCTTTTCAACTCATATTTATCCGATAATATTATATTCTCATTAGTTTTAATATTTACAGCCCTAATCATTTAATCACCACCTTATTTATTTTTAAGAAGATTGACTTCTTCTTTCTCATAATATTTACAGCTTTCACAAGATTCACACTCGCAACTTAATAAGCTATTCAATTCAGAAAGTTCAGATGGGTCTAATGTCTCTTTTCCATGAAGTTCACATTTATGAATTGTAAATTCAACTGAAGGTGTATTACTTTGTTGTAAAACACATATTCTTAAAAGAGTATATACATCTATTATACCTTCATTACCTTCTTGAGTAATTGCTTGTATAATCTTATTTTTGTAATAATACAGTATTGATATGTTATAATTTCCATCTAACTTAGCTAATAATGTAAAATGTTTAGCATCTCCTATATTCATATCTATATATTCATATAATTTTTTAGATGTTAATTTCAAAGTCACCTCTAATACATCAAGTCCTTTTAATTTTTCAACTTTTTCCTTTACTTCCTCCATTATCAACTCCTCTAGCTTTTCGCCAAATATTTTGTTTTTACTTTTATTCATATTACCAACCTCCTTATATTAATAATTATATCATATATGAAATAAAAGTCAATACTTTTATTAATTATTTTCATATATATTACCAATTACTTTATTTTCAACTTTACCAAATTTAGGTATAAGTCTGTAAAAACTATCTTTTTCGTCTTGAATATACCAACAACCTTTAATCATAACTACTCTGCCCACAATATGATTTAAAGCTCTAGTTGTTTCTACTATATCGTCTTCATATATTTCTGTGCCGTTTATATCATTTATTTCTGTATACTGTCCTACATAACTAACACTGTCCCAATTACATACATCATTTTGGTCTGATTTATTTTTTTCATTCGGCATAAAACAATATACGCTTTTGCCATATGGTATTATAGAAATTTGCGAATCATATAACCATTCAACTCCATTATGACCTCTAAACTTAATTTTTCTCATAATTTTCCATCTCCTTATATTAATTATAATACTATTTTTATTTATATTGTCAATACTTTTTATTAATTATTTTTATTAACTTTTCTTAATCCTTTAATTTTCTTCTATATCTATTCCAGTTATTTCTTTAAAGATATCTTTATCGAAGTTAGGTAATAAAGTAAATACCTCTTTTTCTTTATCATTTATATGATTCCACATATTTCTCCATGCCTCTGCATAACTTAATTCTTTTAAATAACCTCTAGCAACTTTATAATCTGGATGTTTTTCTTTTTCTTCATCTGTCATTTTATATTCATTAATCCATAAAGTTAATTCAAAATAATTATTCATTATTCTGAATGCATGACTATCCTTCCATGTCTTTAATGTCCAATCACTCTCTTTATTAAATAATTTAATTGTTTCATATTTATCATCAGTACAAAAGCATCCTGCTTTTTTATTGCCTAAATTACAATCTCCAATGTTAAAACTGCCTCTGTTATAATTTCCTGCATTAAACTTACCAGTATTAAATCTACCAGAATTAAATTTACCAGTATTGTAATCACCAGAATTAAAGTCACCAGTATTATAATCTCCAGAATTATAATCGCCTGTGTTTTTAATACCAGTATTGTAATTACCAGAATTATAACTACCTGTGTTTTTAATACCTGTGTTACCTTTATTAAAATTAACCATATCTAATACTTCATGCCAGTTTAATTCTCTTATTATTTTTATTTCATTTGTTACACATTTATTATTTGAATAATTACTTTCTTTAACTTCACCAGTAGCTTCTATTATAGCTACTTTGTTTTCTGGGTCAAAAGTGTAATAATTAAAACAATCAACTAGCTTTTTACAAAAATGAAATCCTGTTTCACATATACTTATTTCTCCTTCATATTTATATGTTTCTCCTACTTTATATTGAAAACCTCTGCAAGTCCAATCTGAATTAAATACTTTATATCCTTTCATACCTTTTTCTCCTTTCTATTATTAATAATTTTCTTGCTCTATCCATTCTTTTTCTTCTTTATCCCATACCCTAAACTTTAAGTTTTTCATATTACCACCCTCCTTATATTACTATATTAACATTAGCGTCATAAAAATTACCTATGATTATTATTTTATATTATTTAAATCCTCTTTTAAAAAATTAGAGGGAAATTAATCCCTCTTTATAAATTCAAATCACTCAAATCAAAGTCAAACTCATCTTGTTTCTTTTCTTCTACCTTTACAGTTTCACGTGAAACACTTTGTTCTACATTCATGTCATTAGCTAAATACGATTGCTCAATCTGCATATGCAATCTTAACAAATCCTTTATATACGCTGTTTGACTTGATTTTCCTTTTAACCATTCACTTATATCTTTATCTTTTTCATTAAAAGTTAATCTAACCTCTCTAATCGTCTTTGCCATGATAATCACCTACTTATAAAGTTTTTCTGCTACATTAAATAATCCTTGACATTGAAGTTTAACCTCATCGTTCATTATTGTTTGTGGATATAATTTAGAAAAAGTAGGATATAATATGTTCGCTCCTCCACCTACAAGTATTATATTACTATTTTTTAAATTAGGATATAAACCTCTTATTTCATTAACTAATCCTCTTATAAATCGTTTCACTATTTCTGTTTTATAATCAAATTTGTCATTTAATAATTGTTGTTCTCCATCAAATATTCTTTTAGCTTCTTCTAAGCTCATATTTAAGTCATAAGCTATATTTAAATATTCTCTAGTATTTTGATATATGTTTATCAAGCCCATTGCTATAGAACTTGCATTTTTAAGATTCATATTATTATCGAAATTTGATATATCAACAGTTCCACCACCAATATCAACCACTATTGTATCAGTATTTCTATTTATTTTGTTCATTAAAGATTTTATTGTTTTAATTGCATATGATTCTGGTAATATTTCCACTTTATTAATCGTTATTATTCTTGATTTTCCATCTACAACTAAAGTTTTCTTATTATTTTTTTCTATGAATTTTTTTATTTCTTCCTTTTTCTTATACTGACTAGCAGGTATAGCAGTTATTAAATTAATTAAATTAGATTCTGTTGATTTAGATATTGTATAATATAATAATGGAAGATAGTTTTCTTTATTAAACTTCAATAAATCATTTTCAAATTTACCACTGTTAGATATATATTTAATTCCATCACATTCAAAATTTTCATTTGGGTTAAAGTCATCTATACCTACTTCAAGCTCTTTAATTCTTGATTCGGTTATAAAAATTTTTTCATTTGACACACCAATAGACGTAATATTACCTATATCTATCGCCACGCTTGTATTTTTACTCATAATATCAACCCCTTTTTTAATATATATTATGTATTTACAAAAATTATGTTACATATCCTCACAAATATTGTAAAATTTTTATTTATATAAGCTGTTCTCTACTCTTATTGAAATATCCAAAATACCTTGTAAATGCTTGTTTAAGGGGTTCTGCATTAGTTAAAGGAGTAATTAATCCTCAAACATATTGATTTGAATACTTGGCTTGTAATCATTACAAATATCAATTAATAATTTCACATGGTCTCTGGAATAATTTAAATCTTCCCATTTTCAATCATCTAATCACCACCTTATATTAATAATTATATCATAATAAAATTATTTGTCAATGCTTTTATTAATTATTTTTAATCATCAATCTCAACTTCATAATTATACATTGCATCATATAATTTCTGTGGAATATGTATCTTATAATAATCAGCTATTTGTTTTATGTTACGTTCTTTGTGGTATTTATAAACTTGAAATGCTTTTTCTTGACTGTCATATAATCCTAAATATTCTTGTTTTGATTTTCCAGTTTCTGGGTTAATAATATTACATTGTGCTTGATATTTACCATTTTTACAAAGTGTTGCACCTATAACTGATTCTCCTCTATTTTTATCATTTTTAATAAATAATTTATTTATTGTTTCTGGTACAAATATACATGTATCTGGTGAATATATTTTATTTCCTTTAAATAATATATCCTTATCCAAGCACATCTTTTCATTACCAACCTCATAATAATTATCCTTATACCATTTAGCAAAGTTTTGAAAGTTGTGCCATCCTTCATAAACTTCACATCCAATATATGTAGGATGTCTTTCATGTTCTTTTTCAGAATAACACCTTTGTAACATAGCTTTCCACGTATCATAAACTCTAGTATTTTTACCATTTTCACTTACTTTATATTTTCCTTCACCTAAATACCCAACGTTATAAAATCTTCTCTCATAAGGACATTTAATTTCTCCTTTTTTAAAATTGTTATATTTTGCGTGTTTAAAAATCCAATCAAATTCTGGGAAATAAACATCAATGTCCATACATCCATTATAATTTACAATCACCATTTCACTTCCAAAGTTATTATAATTTCTTTCACCTATTCTATTTATTTCCTTCCCCATAATATCGCTCCTTTACTAATACCTAAATGTTCCTTAATTATTTTGCCGTAATCAAATACATCTTTTGCTCTTATACCAACTAAATGTTTTATTTCTTCTATTTGTTTATCTTGTTCCTCAATTCTATCTCCCATATCTTCAACTAATTGTGTCATATCATTGAGTAATTGAGGCAATTCACTATCCGTTTGTATTTCATATTTACCTGTCTTTCTTAATGATGGTAATACTTCATCCATAACCCACTCTTCGAATTTTTGTGCTGAAGGTAATTTAGATTTTATAATTAATCTATAAACATCACCCTCGGGTATAATATTTACCTCTATAGTTTTTGTTTTACTTTGAGGATGAGGTATACGGTGTTTTACCGTATACTTACAATGTTGATTTATCGCGTCATTAGGTCTTAAATATCCTAATGCTTTTGCTATATCTGTTGCAACTACATATGGTTTACCCTCAATTTCTACTCCTCTTATTTCCCCAAATTCATCATTGTTAAATAACATTAATTCATTCATAATATATTCCTCCCTTTATTATTAATTATTTTTGTATTAACATAAACTTTATAAAAATTACCTATAGTTATTAATTGTTTTTAACAGGTATAGGATATTCATTATCCCAGACTATGGAATCATAATCTGAATTAACTTTACAATTATATAAAGTTTTATTATATATTGTATCTTTATATTTACTAATAAAATATTTTTCTTTTTCAGTCATATCCTGCTCGTCTTTGCAAGTGATATATTCAATTTTTACAACTTTATCATAAACATATGGTTGTAAAGTAGATTTACTTATAAAATGCTGTTCCATTCTACTACATATATTTGAAGTTTTTCCAACATATAAAATATCATTGTTCTCATCTAAAAATCTATATACACAATAAATTGGGAAATCTATAGTATATATGTCATCTGTATTATATTCATATGATTTAATTCTATTATAAAAAGAATGTTTACTTCTTGAATTGATAAATTCTTTATATGTGTTAATTTTAAAATTTAACTTATCGTCAATCATTTTCATACTTATACCATTTTTATGAACATAATGCTCGACCCCTAACTTTGCAAGCATTTCATCAACTTTAAGTACTATAGGCTTATATTCATATTTTGAATTAAGATAAACTTGTATATATAAATCTAATACGTAATAATATTGAGTATAGAGAAATATATCATAAAGAACATCATCGTATATAACAACCTCTTCGTCATCAACAAATAAATGATACATAACTCCGTCGCTAGTCACTTCTACTTTAACATTTATATCTAATTCTATTATTTTCCTAGAAGTATCTATTATCTTCTTTAAATTATTTTTACTTAAATTTTCTAAATCTCCGTAAATTTCCATAAAATCAACCTCCTTTCAAATCTAGTAATATCAATGGTTCGTATAAAAGTGTACCCGCTTTGCATAAAAGTGTACCTGCTTTACATAAAAGTGTACCCTAATAAATAGATAAATATATAAATAGATAAAAAATAAATATTAATCTCTTTTTTCTCTTTCTTCTTTTTCTCTTCTTCTTTCTACATATTCTTCATACGATACAAGTCGAATGTAAGTTACAGGGGTATAAACTATCTTCCCATTTTTATTTTGTATTTTTTCTGTTTTCGTATATTTTTCAATTAAATCAATATCCCTTAATAAATCAAGAGTTTTATTAAGTTCTTTTTTATTTTTCCCACTATCTGAATTCAATCCAATATTATTGTTTATGCTTTCTTTTATTATCCTTGTAAAAGTTTTAGTGTTGCATCTATATTTCAACAACATATAAACTTTTATAGTTGACGATTTTAAATCATTAAGTAATGTTTTTAATATTTCTTCTTCTATAGTAACATATTTACGTCCGTCTTTATTCTTATAATTAATTATATATGTAGTTTTTCCATTTATAATTTTTGCAACAACTAAGCTACTTTCTAATTTAGCTAACTTCTTTATATTCCTTTTAACAGTGTCAAATTTATTTTTGCTATACTCTTCAATTTTAGATTGGTTAAGTATTAAATCATCTTCTGTGATATATCTGTGGTCTTCACCTTTAGTATATTTACTAAATAAGGTCATCAAACCATATGTATTATAATCGCATTTCTTATCCTTCATGTTCTTTTCGTCTGTACTTATTGGGAATCTAACAATATTGTCTTTAGACATACCTATAGCAACTGTATCTTCATCTATTATTAAATCTTTTATATCATCGTCGACACCAATCATTTCACCTATTAAATCATAATCTAATTCTCTTTGAGATTCAGTATCATCTATATCTGGAATCTCATTAAACTGATTTCCTATTAAATCATAATCTAATTGTTTTTGATATTCTAATTCTTCCAAGTTATCACCTCCTTTACCACCATAACGCATATTTTATTAAATCATATATTTTCCATATAGATTCTATTTTATCTATCACTTCTTGTTCTTTTCTCTTTTTATCAAAAGGTTCTAATGTTAGTTCTAATCTTAATCCCTCAAGAATTTTATCTATACATTCTTCTTGTGTTAATTCTTCCTCATTATATTTAAATGTGTGGAAACTTAAATTTACTATTCCTTTAGTTATTTCTTTATATTTGCATAAACGTTCATATAATAATAAATTCATAGTAAAATTTAAATCCCATGTTTCTCTTTCATCAAAACCATCTTCATATATTTCCTCTGTCCAATATTTTTCTCTTGAATCACCTTTATTCCATCCCCATGGAGTTTCTTTTAATTCTATTCCTATTTCTTTAAGATATCTTCTGCCCATTTTTTATACCTCCTAACAAAAATTTCATTTTATTTGACTTTATCTCTTTTAAAAATTATAAAATTTTACCTCTTTGTTTAATAGTATTAAGTTATTGCTTTTTTGTCTCAAGATAGTCTCTTTTCCTTATAGCTACATTTAAATAATCTAATGTTATTTCTAAACATACATATTCTTCATATTCTGTATTTATATCATTTTTCACTTTTTTAATAATGTCATATGCTTTTTTTAGTTCTTCTCTCTTATCTTCTTCTAATAAAATATAATCTTCGCTCATATCTTACCATCTCCTTTATTAATTATTTTCACATATTTGACTTTTCAATAAGTAGCTTGAAATCCTCAAATTCATCAATTATTTTATTTATATCTTTATTTAATTCGCAATCTTCACAGGAATGATTGCATATACTTTGACTATCACATATTGTTGTTACAACTAATTGTTTTATTTCTTCTAATTTATCTAACATTTCTTCATTCATATCTTATTCCTCCTTGTATTATATCTCTCATTTATTAATTATTTTTATAAAGTTTTAAACTTTTGAATCCATTTAGGTATATTTTTATCATATATACCTAAATTAACAGTTACTATATTATCTGAATAAGTTCCTTGTAGACCTCTAGCTCTTACCGTCAAATAACCTTTTCTTTCTAATTCAATTAAATCTTTTTCATGTGCTTTAAGTATGATTATTTTATTCCCATACTCTTTAAAGTCAGATATTCTTTTATCTAAAGCACGATATATTTTTAAGTTATCACAGTCGTCTATGTATGCAGGTAATTTCCAATGTATATAATCAAATACTGTCCATGCTGTATAAGTACCTATTTGCCCTGCATTCATATTTAAATCTTGATTTACAATTATATACATAACTTGGCTCATATATTCACCTTCTTATATCATATCTATTATTTTTCTAATTTTTTCTTCTAAATCTTCTCTCCCAATTTTACTAACTCTCATACTCTCTGTTTTAGGTTCTTTAGTTTTAGTAAATTCTATACCATATAATTTAAAAAATTCTTTAACAACCTCTATGTCCTCATTTTTTATAAAATCTATCAAATCATTAATTTGTTGTTTATCTCTTTTCCATAATATTTGTCCTTCAATAGTAAATACTTTAACTATATCCCATTCATAATTAAATTTATGTGTTAAATCATCATTATATTCTTTTAAAAACCAATCTTTACTTCCCTCTAACTGCATCAAATCGTTGCATTTAATATATATGTTATCATCTATTAAATACTCAATTGTTTCATTTCTAAATTCTACACCCATACCATTTTTTAAATTTTGTTTATTCATATCAATTTCTCCTTTTATTAATTATTTTTATCTATCGCTTAACTTTGTTATGCTTACATTTTCGATAACTCTTTCGTCATTGGTTTCCAGTATAAATCTATAATTAGTCAAATCATAAATGACACCTATGACCCTACATTTTATTTTCTTAGTTCCTTTCTTTGGTCGGTAATAAATCCAATCATTAATGTTAAACATAATATCTCCTCCTCTTTATTAATTATTTTAAATTAATCGTCTATTTCTACTTCATAATTATATAAAGCGTCATACAGTTTCTGTGGAATTAAACTTTTATAATAATCAGCAACTTGTTTAATGTTTTTCTCCTTATAATATTTGTATATCTCAAATGCTTCCTCTTGACTATCATATCTTCCTAAATATTCATTTTTAGATTTTCCAGTTTTAGGGTTTATTAACCAACAATTTGTTTCATATTTTCCATATTTACGTGGAGTTGTCCCTATAACTGAACTACTTCTACTTTTATCACATTTAATAAATAATGAATTAATTGTATGAGGCGCATATATACAAGTTTCTGGTGAGTATATTTTATTATGTTTAAATAATATGTCTTTATCTAGCTCCATCCTTTCACCTTCCACCTCGTAATAATTATCTTCGTACCATTTAGCAAAGTTCTGAAAATTATGCCACTCTTCACAAACTTCACAATCTATATATGTGGGGTATTTTTTATGAATTTTTTCATCATAACATCTCATCAACATATGACTCCATGTATCATATACTCTAGTATTTTTCCCATTTTCTTTCGGTTTATATTTACCTTCACCTATATAACCTATTCCACATACCCTTTTTTCATAAGGACATTTAATTTCACCATTTTTAAAAGATTGATATGTTGCATTTTTAAAAGTCCAATCATATTCTGGAAAATACACATCTATTTCTGAATATTTTCTATATCCTATAATAATTATTTCACTTCCAAAATTATTAACTCCTATTTCTCCTGTTCTATCAACTTTATTTCTTCCCATAATATCTACCTCCTCATACATATAATTATATAACTTTTATTTATATTATTTAAGTTGTTTTCGTATTCACTATATCCGTTTAACTCTCCAGGATACCTAAAATCCTTGTTAAACGCCATTCTAAAAGGTTTTATAAAATGGAGTAGAGGATTAATCCTCTCGTCTAGTATAGTATTTACAATTCTTAGCAGTCCACTTTTTAAATATTATATATTTCTTTTTTACTAAACATCGAATGTAATCTGTCCAACTACCTAAAAAATTAGTATAAGATTCAACTGTGCTAAACTCACAATTAACACATGACATTTTATCTTTTCCTTTATTTTTACATTCTTTAATATATTCCTCTCTTGCTTTTAAATAAGTCCACTTTACATTCTCGTCTTTATTAAACAACTCTGCCGACTTCCTACATTTATCTAAAAAATCATTATCTACTTTTTTATTTAGTTGATTTTGTATATCACCATTTCTATTAAATATTATCATAACTTCCTCCTTTTTATTAATTATTTTTACTTCAATGTCTTATTAATAATTTATTGCATTTTCTTTATTTATAAAGAAATGTATTCCAGTAGCACATTCATTCCATCTATTATTATCAAAATTATCTACGTGTACTATTTCTCCAACTTTGTATATGAAATTGCTGTCATAATTACTTCTTATTTCTTTTACTTTCTTTCCTGTTTTAATATCTCTTATATCTAATACTTTAGCTTTGTTACATCTGCATTTTGCTGTAGTTGCACTACTTCTTTTAGCATCTTCTAATATCAATAATTCGATTAAACATCCTTTAGCTTTTTTATATCCTATAAAACTACCTTTTTCTGGGCAAGCTAAATTATAACCAATAGTATGAATATTTGTTTTTATATCTTTTAAATCAGCACTACTTAAATCAGCACTATTTAAATTAACATCTCTTAAATTAGAATTACTTAAATTAGAATAGCTTAAATCAGCATCTTCTAAATTAGCACGTCTTAAATCAGCATCTTTTAAATCAGCACATCTCAAATTAGCACCTTTTAAATCAGCATATCTTAAATTAGCACTACTTAAATCAGCATATTTTAAATTGGCACATCTTAAATTAGTATTATTTAAATTAGCATCACTTAAATTAACACCACTTAAATCAGTATCACTTAAATCAGTATCACTTAAATCAGCACGTTTTCCTCCTTCTCCTTTTAACCATAATTCATGTTCTTTTAATATTTTATTTAATTCTTCTTGACTTATTTTTCTCATATTTATCTCTCCTTTATTAGTTATTTTTAATTTCTTTTATTACGTCCTTGATTAAATTAATTTTTTTATTAATTGTCACACTGCTTACATTTAATGTTTTAGAAATTTCATTTTGTTTATATCCATCCATCAACATATTCATGATTATATGTAATTCTTCTGCATTAATTTTATTGTATTTTCCCACATTACGCATTGCAATTATATCATCAAATTCTTTTAACAATTCCATATATTCAATATCTTTATATTTCAAATCTATTTTTCCTATGGTATCTAATAGAGTGGTCTGTTCTTTATCATCGTCAGATATATTAACATCCATAGATATAAGTACATCTTTGTCTCTATAAACATTATCTCTTAAATATACATTGTATGAATTATATATTATTGCACAAATAAAACTTTTTATATTTCCTTTAGTAGAATCAAATTTGTTTTTGGCACTCCAAAGTTCTAGTAATGAATGTTGAATCATATCATTTTTACATCTGGAAAACCCATTATAATTTTTATTATATATCTTACCAGTCAATTCTAAAGATAAATTTAAATATTCTGTATCACTTATTATTGTTTTGTTCATTACTTATTCCCCCTATTATCAATAGTTTATTAATTATTTTTATCTGTAAGCTGGGTCGTCTTCACAGTCAATTTCCATTAGTTTTTCCCAAATATCCCATTTGCTTTGCTCAAATGGACAATCCTCACAATCAAAATCTTCGTCTTGATATTCTTCAACAATACAACCAGATAGACATACTTCAGCTTCATTCAATATCAATATTAACGTTTCTAGCTCTTGGTCTGTTAATTTTAATGTTTTCATATTTATCACCTTTCTTTATCTTATATATTAAGTACAACATAACCAAACTATCTTTGCCAATTGTTTTATTCATTATTTTTTATTTCTGTAATTATACCTCTTATTCTATTGACTTTCTTATTAACATTTGTACTGCTTACTCCTAACATTTTGCTGATTTCGCATTTATTATAACCTTCATATAGTTTATTAATTATGAAATGTAGTTCATCTAAATTTATTTTTCGGCTCGTATGTTTATTTCTCTCTTCAACTATATTATTAAATTTATCTATAAACTCTTGTTTTTCAATATTTTCATAGTTGATATCTTCCTTAAGAAAATGACTAATTATTTTATTATATTCCTTTCTACAATCCAGTGATGTATCATTCATTGTATATATTCCTTCAGCAGAAATAACTTTACCTTTATTTTTATATACAAAGTCTCTCACATATTTTGTCATGCTCTTCCATGCAATAGCATTGAGATAAGTATTTAATGAAACATTTTTGCTTTCATCATATCTTTTTATAGCACTACACATTTGCATATAAGCATATGATTGCATATCGTCTTTAAATAGAGAGAATGTTTTAAATCGTTTATTCCATATTCCCTTTGTTATTTTTATCATCAATCTTCCTTGTTCTTCTGAAATTTTTTCTTTCATATTTTCTCCCCCTTTGTTTATCTTATACTACATATTATATAAAGTATTTACTAGAAAGTCAATACCTTCTAGTAAATTTTATTAATTATTTTTGATTGCTTATGACTCTACACCATTTTCTAAATACAGTATGACATATTATCCCATTATATACAAAACCTGCATACATATTTACTATATCAACAATACATCCATCGCACTCATGCATCCAATTTTTTATGTCTTTTTTATCAACTAAATCTACATCGAAACAATATTTCTTATTTACATTAAATGTAAGTTCTTTTGAGTGATTATTTATAGATTTATCTTCTAAATTATCTAATGATAAAATTCCCGCGTCTGAATAAATATCACCTTTATCTATACCAAAAAATATTTTTCCTTCAAATTCTTTAGGTTTACCACCTTGAAAACTTGATTTTGTTTGTATTGTTCCTATAACGTCATTTATAATATCATTTCCATATATATTTTCTTTTTCTATGGATTTAACATCTACTTCTATTTTATTGCAACTATAAGGAAATACAACGTATTCCTCACCTTCTACTTTAATATTACCTATATATTCGTTTTCCACTTCAACTATTAATCCGTTACATACACTTGTCCAAGTAAATTTCTTACCATTATAAAGATAATACTTATTTTCACTAAAGACATATAGTGATTGTAAATCAAATTTATCTAACATATTTTCTCCTCCTTATATTCGATTCTAAGACTTTTCTATGTTGATACTTAACTAATTAATCCTCGTATTTCCAATTATCGCTTAAAAACTTTACTGATTCGTCACAACATAATTCAGCCTTAATCATATTCCAGCTTAATAAATTACATTCACTTAAATACATCATATTATTTGTATAATTATTTATTTGTTCCTCACTCATTCCTAATGTTTTTATAATATAGTTTTTTGAATAGCATACTTCACCATGATTGGACACATCTTCTATTGCATAATTTATTAAATTTAATATTTGCTTTAGGCTTAATATTTCACTCATATTATTCCTCCTTTATTGATTATTCTCTACCTATATTAAAATCCATCGATAAATCTTTCTTCGTTCATTTCAGATATAAAAACTCTGTTTATTTCAATACTGTGAGTTTTATCAATGAATTTACATTTTCTTTGTTCATATTATTCCTCCTCATAATTTATAATTTTTTCCCAACATTCTTTGCATGTCATGTTTTTACAACCTTTTACTTTATACGCTTCTGGACAATCACATTCATAAGCAAGAGTATCTATGGTGTCTTCTTTAGACTTTTCACCATCGAAATAAGATTTTAAAATGTCATATTGACGTATTGCTTGACTTACATAGTAAGTATCATCCTCCACAGTAAAAGTTAACTCTTTATATTTATCTAATATATTTTTTATAATATCTACCTCCCTTATATTAATAATTATATTATAACCAAATTATTTGTTAATATATTATTTATACAATTTCCCAATTTATTATTTTATAATCTAATCTATTATAGCAAGACACACTACCATAGCAAATTCCATTTACATCGTAAGTATAACAAGTGTTTTCACCATATACATAATACTCATCATCACAAATTAATCTATTACCAGAAGACCATTCGATATTATTTTTATCTAAAAAACTTAATAAATCTAATGATTTTTCTCTAGTATCACAATGAATAGCTACACATTCCTCTTTAAATTGTTTTAAGTTTATTGTATTTTTATTCCAATTTTCTTTTAATTCTTTGCTTATTCCAAAGAATGTTTCACCTCTACTTCCAAGCCACTCTATGAATTCATCCATAAATTTATATTCACTTAACGGTGTACTTATTATACCTTCTATTTCAATGTTATTTATTTTAATATATGGTATTACATCAGATAAACCTTCTTCAGATGATATAATATTTGCTTTTTTATTTTTTTTAATTTCTTCTTTCCAATTATATTTATTCATATTATATTCCCCCTGTTTTATCTTATATTATAAGTATATGATATTTACCGTTATTTGTCAACACGTTTTATTAATTATTTTTTATATTTGTTAATTAATTCAAATAACTCTGTAAAAGTCATTTTTGGAAATGCTTTTGCTAAATCATTCAAAGTTTTTACATTCATTATTATCGCTCTTAAATTATATTTCTTAATTAACTCATCAAATAAAACTTGTACTTTATTCACATATACTCAATCCTTTCTTATTTATTAATTATTTTTCTAAATTTCTCATTCTGTTATAATATCTCTCACGTTGATTCAATCTGTTAACACAATCTTTTCTTGTTTCTAAAAAATTAATAAATTCATCTAAAAATTCACTGTTAAAATTAGAATTTCTTTCTTCTGTGTATTTTATACTGTCTAATATATCTTCTATAACAACTTCATATGATTCATATAAATCTATAATCCCTAATTTCATATCAATTTCCCCCTTTTATTTTATCTTTTGTATATTATTACACTTCTTTACACCACGAAGCAAATACTATGTAGGCTTCACCTTTATCATTGAAACAATAACCATTTTTTTTATTTTCAACTTTAACAGGTTTACCATCTATTTCTATTTGCCATCCACTCAATTCTCCTAGATGTTTTGATATTAATCTCTTATCAAATACATATTGTTTTCCTACTTCAAACTCTTCTACTTTGTAACCTAAACATTCAGTTTGTGATGGTAAAATTATTTTCTCTTTACCATTTTCTTCTATTACGCCTGTAAATTCATCTATTATTGTCACTAATTCCCCTTCGTATATATAATTTTTATTTGAATCAAATAAATCAACTTTCTTCATATTTACCAACTCCTTAATTTTTATTTTTATGTATTAAGTATATCATACCCTTTACTATTTTGTCAATACTTTTTATTAATTATTTATAAATTTTATAATATGCTATTAAATCATATGCACCCCTAACACCTCTACTAACATACCATTCTTTAAACTGTTCTTTGCTTATATGAGTGTATATCCTTATACATTCTGAATCTGGTATATCTTCAAATAACACATTATTACATAAGTAATTTTTAAATCCTTCGTAGTTATATTTACTATATAGATTATTTATTGAAACCCCACCTCTTTGTATTTCTAGTTTTATATTTCTAATTCTTTCTTTATTTTGTTCTATTATATTTTCCCCTGCACAGTTCATAGGTTTTATTATCATTTTATTCATCCCCCTTGTTTTTATCTTATATATATATTATATGATGTTTATTATAATTTATCAACTGTTTTATTAATTATTTTTATAATTAATTATGAATAATAATAATCCAAATATTACACTCAATTCTATCATACCACCTATGCATATTATATATTTCATATCTATCACCCCTTTTATATAATAAAAGTACATTTGGATATATTTGTCAATAAGAATGAGTAAAAAAATAGACTAGAATTATCTAGTCTATTATTTTATTATTTTTAGATTATGCTAATTTCTTTAAATCCTCCTCTTTAAATTCTATTTCTAATAATTTACTTATCTCATACACACCTTTAGGTGAAAATTTTAATTGTGAATAATTATGTTCATTATTACTTCCTACAATAAGTTTATACCATGATTTATCTACGTCACTATAAGGTAACCAATTCGTTCCCTTTTTGTATATTATTTTCTTTTCATTTAATATCTTGTTTAATTTTTGTGCTGATGACAATTTAAATAATTTAGCTACTTGAGTACTCGAATAACAACCATTTGAATTAAGAAAATCGTCAAACCAACTTGCCTTCTCGTCTCTTTCTTTTGACAGTTCGGCTCTTCGTCTTTCAATTTCAATTCTTTCTTCTTTAGTTAAATTTGGGTCTAATGATTTCAATATCAATCTATCTAATTCAGAAACCTGCTCTTCTAGAGTGTTTATATACTCAATCATTTTAGCTCTAACATAAACGCTTTCAGAAGCACACATTTGTAATATACCATCTTTATTCATTTCATATGTAGGATATTCTTTACCTCTAGTATTTATATAAGTTGACTCCTTAAAATTTAGGAGTGAATCTTTTAACTTTAATTCTTGCAGAATATTAACTTCTTTTCTTATTTTAGTTAAGAAATTATCTTCTCTCAACTCTTTTCTATTACCTTCCATTTTTCTTAATTCATTAATTTTACCACATAATTCCACGTGATTCATTTTACATTCTTTTAATTCTAACATATTAATCATTCTCCTTTTTATTTATTATTTTTATTGATATTTTAATCATCTATTTCAACTTCATAATTATACATTGCTAGATATAATTTATTTGGTATTTTATTCTCATAATAATCAGCTACAATTTTAATATTCTTTTCTTTATAATACTTATAAACCTCAAATGCTTTTTCTTGAGTACTGTAAACGCCTAAATGTTTTATTTTGGACTTACCTGTTTCTGGATTGAATATTGTACAATGTACTGTATATTTACCATTTTCACGAGTAGTTGCTCCTATGACTGAACCACCTCTATTGTTTTGTTTCTTAGTAAATAATAAATTAATTGTTTGTGGCACATACATACAAGTTTCTGGACTATATATTTTGTTATGCTTAAAAAGTATATCTTTATCTAATTCCATTCTTTCTCCATCTACCTCATAGTAATTTTCCTCGTACCATTTTGCAAAGTTTTGAAAATTTAACCATTCCTCGCATACCTTGCACCCAATATAAGTAGGATGTTTCTCTTGAATTTTTTCATCATAACATCTTTGTAACATACCACTCCATGTTTTATAAACTCTAGTTTTTTTACCATTTTCACTTACTTTATATTTTCCTTCACCTAAATAACCTATTTTATACACACTAGGTTCATAAGGACATTTTATTTTTCCATTTTTAAATTCTTGATATCGTCTATTTTTAGCAATCCAATCATATTCGGGAAAATATACATCAATATCATTATTTTTTCTATACTTAATTATCACCATTTCACTTTCAAAATTATTAATATTCTTTTCACCTGTTCTATCAATTTTTTTTCACAATATCATTCTCCTCCCTTAATTATTTATTATTTTTATTAATTATTTCTATCAACATTCAATTTACATCAGCTCCTTTCTTATATTACTGTATTAACATTATTATTATAGAAATTACCTATGAAGAACAAAAAAAAGAAACTAGAGAAATCTTCTAGTTTCTTGATGAGTTACATCCATAATATAAACGATGATACTTTAAAGATAGTTCATTGGCATTCATATTATATCCATTTATATCAAGATAGCTCTTTACATTTGGTATCGCCCATACAATATTATCTAATACTTGTAATACAAACATGTCATACATGACAGCCGATTGATATATTCCTGTAGCTGTTAAGGTAACATTTAATCCTCCATGTTGTAATTCTTTTGTTAAAACAGTTAATTTTCCACTTAAATTACTACGTTTCATTGGTTCTAAACCATTATTAGTATATCTATTACATAATGTCTTGAATAAATATTCGCTATTCATATTTAAATCATAATAAATCATGTTTCTAGCTCTTGTTGTATTAACATACACTTCTTGTTCTATTGTATCCTTAACTAACTCTTTCATTATATCATCACACAATATTTTGTTTCCATTTACATTAATATAACTATAGTCTTCAGCTACGTCAGAAACCTTAATTTCTAATAGGTCTTTGAATTTCTTACCTAATACTTTATTAAATATCATATATATTAATAATTTGTCTTGTGCATTTATAAGTGAATTAATTATATCTAATATTTGAGTTTTTGTGAAGTATTTAGATTCGTCGAAGTATAAACATTTTTGCATTAATTCATCTTCTTTTAAATCGTATTTAATATTTTTATTATCTAGTACTTCTTTTAAAATTCTAAATCCATCGTAGAAACTACTTCTATTAATTGTCTTTAGATTTTTTATAGCAAAATCTTTTATTACTTCTTCATTTATATTTTTTTCACCTATTTCATTAATTAAATTATTTATTTTATTTTCCATTCTGTCCATTTTAATTTGTTTATCACACATCTTTTTCATTTTAACCCCTTCCTTAGTTGTCTGTCTTGCTTAGTATAACATATTATATCCTTAATGACAACTAACTTTATTAATTTTCTTTGTTTATATTATATACAAAATGGAGTTTAAATATTCATAATTTATTAATTATTTTGAAAAATAAAACAAAAAAATAAGAGGTATAAAACCTCTTGAAAGCAATGATTATTTAGTTCTGTTTTCAATTCCCCTTTCTTTTATTTGTAATTCTTCTTTATTAATTATTTTCAATATATTAAGGATGTCTTTGTTTTTATTTACTTGTTCTGCAAATTCACTAAAAAATATTATATTATTGTTTACTCCAATTCTGGCTACACCTAAATCAGCACATTTGTTAACAAAATTATCATTAGGTCTAAATCTTCTATTTTTATTTACTATTATATAATCTCCTAAATTCAAATATTCATCTAGGTATCTAAATAATGTACTTGGTAACAAATTATCTATATTTATCTTTTTAACTATTTGAGTAGCACCATAAGCCTTTCTACGTCTTTCATAATGTAATCTATCTTTTAGCTTATTAACTTTGTTCTGAAGCGAATTTAATTGTTCTTTTGATATATTGTCGTCTACATAAAATCCGTCTTGTCTTATTTTGTCTAATATCTCTATTAATTCTATTTTATATTCAGCACCCAATCTACTATTCATAATTAAGTAGTTTACCATTTTAAAATTACCAAATCTCTCACCAGCATTATTAACTTTGTCAAAATTTTTAATATGACTTGAAGTCACCATAGAAATGGTAATGACTTTAGTATTATTTTCTACATAATTTTGGACTGGACTTGAAGTCGAGTCTGAAATATTAGTAATTCTAATTTTTTCTAATCTTTGTATTGCTTTTCTTACTGCATCCTTACCTAAAGGTAGGTCGTTTACAGAATACCATGTTTCACCTTCTATTGTTATCGCTCTTAAATTATATTTTTCTATTAATTTATCAAATAAATCTTGTACTTTGTTGCTCATAATATCACCCCTTTTATTAATTATTTTTATCTATATAATTAAATACTAGAAAATCATTATCCTTTTTATTATACATCAATTGCAAATTATACCAGGTAAGTTGAGTATTATAATATAAATCTTGAAAAGCTAATACTATCAATTCTTTATTATTTGGAATGTTCAGTATTTCAGCAAATTCTTCTAGAGTAAAACTTAAAATTAGTGTATCTTCCAATCTTTTTCTACTGTGTTCTATAAAGTTGTTGACTTGTTTTTGTTTTAATATATACATAATATCTCCCCTTTATTATTTATTTTTATTATCAATTTGAATTTGTAAGCGTAGCGAACAAATGAAAAATTGTGAGGAAAGAGTTAATGGTTTATGTTAACTCTTGACGAATAGCTCCATAGAATAATATTTAAGAATTATATATTCTTATCTTTTAACAAAATCAAAATTTAAGATTAAAAATAATACGATAAAACTATGATATTTTAAATGTATATTTTTTAATTTATGCATTTTATTTGCATAACCATTCTTTCAATAAACTTCTCATTCTACTAGAAGGAATAAATAAATTAATTTCTTTATTTTCTCTTATTGCACTTCTAAACAACCATTGTATTAATTCTGATAACGCCCAAGTATCTTCTTCTATTTTTACTCCTTTATCCGTAAAAAATCTATTTATCATTGGATTATAATATCTATTAATTAAATATGCACAATTTATTTTTTCTTTATATTCGTTTGTTGCCCTACTATTACAGGGAATAAAACCTTTTGTATAACCTTTACCTTTTATTTGAGATTTGTAATCTTCAAACGTAGTGTATATATTATCTTTTGACTTCCCTTTAATTATATTCTGATAATAATTTTCTGTATTATTTTTTAATTGTTTCATAACTTCCTTTTTATTAGCTTTATCATACCATGATTTACTTAATGCCGTAGATTTTTTACCTATATCATTTAATTTTCCTTCGTATATATGTATCAAGTCTTTATATTTTGCACCATTCATTTCTTTATAATCACATAATTTATATCCATAATCGCAAGTTGTTGTTGATTTGTATTCATATTCAACATCATTCATATCAAAATAATATCTTTGTATTTGACCTTTAAACATATAAGTTAATATGTAAACCTCTTTAAATGCTTTGAATATATCACAAGGAAATGTCCAGAGCATTAAGACATTATTAAAGAAATAACAATCGCCATTTTTAATTGGATTTTTCAATGAATTAAATTTACCTTTGTAAGTATCATCAATCCAATATACTTTACCTTCTTCATTTATTTCTATTATTTTTTCATTAATTAAAATTTCAATATCTCTCTTGGATATATCGAGTTGCTCAACTACATCAGCTACTTCATCGAGAATTAAAATATATTCCCCTTCTTTTATATAATCTATTATTTCATTATTTAATCCTTTAAATAATGAATGACTTGAAACAACATTGTATCCTTCTTTGACTAATTTGTAAAAATGATTTGTTTTACTTCCTTTTCCTAATTTTTCACTTGGTTTTCTAAATTCACGACAATCACAAGATTTTACAACTCTATCAATTTCACTTAAAAACGGTGTAATATAAATAAATCTTTCAAATATTTCATTATTCATATATTGTATTGCAAATGATGTTTTTCCAGCACCACACGGTGCGTCTACCACCGTTATTTTACATTGTTCATTCATAATATCATCTCCTTTATATTATAATTTAATAAAGAGGATAAGTAACGTTGTTTTTAATTGTGACACAACAAAACTTTATCCACTTTATTAATTGTTATCATTATATTAACATTAACAAATGCAAAATTACCTATGAGTTAAAATTAATTACCACACGTCATCAACCATTCTCTTTTTATTGTCATTATCTTGGTGATAATAAAATCTGAAAGTTGTATTACTACTTGAATGTCCTAATAATTTAGCAACTTTATCGCATGAATACCCACTTTCCACGTATTTAGTCGCTGAAATATGACGTAAATCATGCGGATTGAGTTGTTGTCCTGTAACCTCTGTTATCTTGTGTATAAGTTTCTCTAAGCCTCCAATACTTATACGACTACGATAGCTACTTAAAAACAAAGAATTATCTTTAGCAACCATTTTATTACGTTCTATCATATAATCATTATATAATTGTAATGTTTTAGTACTTAGTACACAATTTTTTTTAGTATTACCTTTTTGAATTACCGTAAATTCTCCAGTATTTCGGTCTATGCTATCAATGTTTAATTGTCTAAGTTCACTATTTCTCAAAGCACAGTTTAAAAGTATTTCAACAATTAATCTATTCCTTATATTCATATAATTAGGTTTTCTATCGTATTCATTTTGTAAATAAATTCTTATCTTATCAACTTGTCCTGTGTTTCCTATTTTACCTTTACTTTCTATTCTTAATTGTTTTAATTCCTTACTAGCATTAAAATCAATAATCCTAAATGCATATAGATAACTATAAAAACTCTTACAACTTGCAATTCTTCTATTAATACTCTGGTCGCTTAGCCCTTCATTCTTTTTTTCATTCAACCAGTTTTGTAATATTACCACATTAGAGTTTTGTATATCTTCAATCGTTTTAAAATTACAATCTTTAATCATTTCCTTTACTACTGGAATATATGATTTAATAGATTTTGGAGATAAATTTTTAATATCCTGTAGATATTTAACATAATTATTTATTAATTTTTCCATATTAACTTTTTCCATTATCTTTTTCCTCCCCTTTTAATATCTTATATGTATAAGTATATATCGCGTGGTATATTTTGTCAATAGTTTTATTAATAATTTTTAAAATCTTTTTTGAACTATAAAAGAATAGACTAGAATAAAATCTAGCCTATTAATTAATATTATTTGTCATCATTTCAGTTCCTTTATTGATTCATGTTATCTGCTATGTTAAATACAATTTCACCATCTTTTATTATCAAATAACAAGTTCCCTCCCTATCCTTTGCGTCACAAATTTGAATTGTAAAGCTAACATTAGTGTAACCTTTGTCGTTTAAGTATTGTTTTAAGGTATTATATGTTTCTTTCAATGTATTTAACAGATTATCCCATTTACCAGTATATATAGCATTAGAAACCTCATCATATTGGAAATAGTTAGTTAATACTAAACCATCCTTTTCCATTTTATAACTGTAATCTTTTCCATAGAATATTTCATCCACCTTATTTTCGGTTAAATAATATGCTATTTCTACCAGTTGTTGTTTTTGTTTATCTTTTGCTTCCTCATCCATTTGTTGAGTTGTATTTTCTGGTACAGAATCAAGTTCAACATCTTTGCATCCTATCATAGATATTGATAACATCCCTGTTAATATTAGTACTGATAATTTTTTATTCATAATTACCAACCTCCTTATGTTTTATATCATTATAATTTTTTAACCAATTTTTAAGTTCCTTTAATTGACTTTTATATATAAAATTATAATTTTGTCTTTTTTGTATTTCTTTTGTTGCAAATGCAATACTTTCAGCTTCATAAGACATATCATTTATATCTTTTTCTCTCCAATTATGCATTATACCTTCTATTCTGCTAAAATTATGTTTGATTTCTTTATTATTACTTTCTATTCTTTCTTCTAATTCTTTTATTTTTCCTTCAATTATATTTTTCATGTTTACCCCTCCTATTTATCTTTATATACTAATCATATCATAATTTACTATCATTTGTCAACACTTTTATTAATTATTTTGATAATCTTTTTAGCAGGTTTTAAAGGATTACCTGCAAACCTTTTATATTATGGTAGTAATGTATACATACCACTTTTTAGCATCTTTATTAAACCAGTTAATGTTGTTGTGCTAGTGTATGGAAATACATGTACTGGATAATGTGCATAACCACCACTGTAGCTCATACCTGTATAAGTAATAATACCAGTTGATGTTGTTGATACTATCAACAAAGATGTAGGAATTTTGACACTATGCGCACATACGTATTTGTGGTGAGTACCACGCAATGCTATTTTATAACCTACAAGGTAAGGCAACATTGTTGCTGGAGTACTAGATGCTTTTAGAGTGCAAATTACTTTGCTTATGTGTGGTTTTACAGTTGCTGGAGTAATGTATGTTATTACTGGTAATGCTGATACTGGTTTAGTTAATAAACTTTTTGTTAATGCTAAAGTAGTCATTGTTACTGTGCTAGGTAATGTTATATATTTACTCATATTATCCTCTCCCTTTCAATTATCTTTATCTTGATATTAATTATTTTTATTATCATTCAAGAGCTGGAAGGTTATTTAAAACCCTCCTTCATTGTTATCTTTCTTCATATATTCAAAGTCTCTAATTCTATATTTAATTTCATATTTCATGTTACATAGTATTTCTGACAGACTATCAGTTAAATCTTCCATTGTATTTTCTTTGTCTATATCTATTATATCGTCTAATAGATATTCTATCATAATTAATTTTTTTTCTATTTTATTACGTTCGTCATGATTTAAGTATCTAGCTGTAGCATAGATACATTTTTCTTCTTGTTCATATTCACAATTACCTCCCCACATCTTATTATAATCACAATTTACACATACATTTTTATCCATAATAATTATCATCTCCTTATATAAATAATATCATGTTTAACCATCATTGTCAAGAGTTTTATTAATTATTTATAGTTAGTAATTAAAACTTCTATGCTCTTATGTCCATTATCTTTTTTATGGTAATTACAATTTGAATAATCATAATCTAAGTAGTTTACATTATAATTTTTGCTCCAGTTTATTAATATTTCGTTTTTACTTCCATTATGTTCTAATACATTAGATATTGCAAATTTTATACCTTTTTCATTTAATCTGTCACATAATGATAATAATTCTTTTTCAGTTTCTTCATTCCAACCTGTATTGTAAGTAGCTTCTGTTACTAAGTATGGTGGGTCTAAATATACAAAGTCATTTTCTCCTAATTTGTTAATATCTAAAGATATAAAATTTTTATTTGTAAATTCTATATCTTTTTTCTGAATTGCATTTGAAAAATCTTTAAATTTTTGTTTTAAACTTGGATTAAAATTTCTTTTCCCAAAAGGCATATTAAATTTTCCTTTCTTATTAAATCTTACTTGATTATTAAAAGAATGGGCTAATAAAGTATAAAGTACATACCATTCTTTATTACCATCATTGTAAGCTTTTCTTAATTCTAAATAACCTTCTTTGTTTTCTTTACTTAAATCATATTCGTTAATTATTTTTTCTATCATTTCGATAGCTTTCTCTGTATTATTATTTTGTATTCCTTTATATGTATTTATTACTTGAGTGCATAAATCATTAGCTATTATTTTATTAGCTGATACATTTACTGCTACATTACAACCACCTGTAAATAAATCTACAAAAGTATTTATATTTTTTGGAAATAGTGGTAATATTTGACTTAATAATTTACCTTTGCCCCCTGTGTAATTCATCGGACTTTTAATGTATTTTTCCATCATTTAATTCCTCCAATCAATTTTATATATTAAGTATATTATGTTATGTTATTATTTGTCAATGATTTTATTAATTATTTTTATCATCATTGACTTTTGAGCTTGAGGACTATTTAAAATCCTCATATAATTTTTTAATTTCTAATACTAATTCATTGTAATTATCTTTTATATATCTTTTAGCTTGATTGATAGTTCTAAATTTTTTACTATCATTGTTATACTCTATAGCAAAATCTATTGCTGTGTCGGAATCATCTCCTGTTAATTGTAATGTAGGTTCTAATCTCCAAGCTTGGTCGTATTCGCTAAAATTAATTAAGAAACCTTTATATAAATAATCTCCTGTGCATTGTTTCATATTATCAACTCCTTATTTATTATTATAGTTATATTATATATCATTGTAGATATATTTGTCAAGAGCTATTTATTAATTATTTTTATTATCTTTTTTCTATATGGTAGTATAGATATTTCCATACTACCATATAATAGTTTATACCATCATTTCTAGTTGGCTTATTAATTTTGATATAACATTATATATAAAATCTGCATCTTCCATATCACAAATATAATTCCAAACATATTGTTCTTCATCCTCATAACCTAATCCATTGAAATCTTTATATTCACTCCATGTTGCATTATCCCAAATATACTGCTGTTTATCTATATCACTTTCAAATATTTCTTCACATTCTTCCATTAGATAATTTACAAATTCTTGATAATCATCTTGTAATTCAATGTTACCAAATTCTGTCTCTGGTACTTCTACATATTCATTGAGTTCTATTATTAGTAATTGATTATCTTTTACTTCATTTGTAGCTGTTATTACTCCATTTAAATCTAGTACTATTTTAGTTTTTATTTTTCCATCATACCATGCTTGTTTATGAAGAGTGCAATAGCAGTCTATTATTTTGCCTTCTATTGTTTCGTCATTTAATAATTTTAAGAATCTTTTAATATTATTCATCATCATTTTCCCCTTTCAGTTATCTTATATTATATTATAGCACTCAACCCATATAAAAGTCAAGTGCTATCTTATTAATTATTTTTACTATCATTGTCAAGAATTTTTAAAAAATTTATTAATTATTTTTATGCTGGTTTTTAAAGGATAAACCAATAAACCTATAATATTATCCTATTAATTTATATTGATTTTGTAAATTTTCAAATACTATTAAAATATCTGAATCTCTTTTAGCATACCAACATTTTTTATTTCTATTCCATCTAAATCCAAATTGTTTCAACATATTTCTAAAATCTTCTGATGGTTTACCTTCAAAATATAATTCTATTCCATTTTTTTCAAGGTTTTCTATTATATCAAATTTATTATTATTTTTATTATTTTTTTCTTGTCTTTTAGATTTTTTAACTTTTTCAACCACTTTGACTGTTTCATCATAATTACCAAGGTTTAAAGATGGATAAAAATTAACGTCAAAATAATCTATTTGATAGTCACAATCAGAATATCTATATTGATTTATTATTTCCCAAACTCTTATAACTAATTCTTTGCCATATATTGATAATTCTGGATATTCGATATATGGTGATATATCATAATTGATTATATTTTTATCATCATTTGCATAAACACTTTTAGGAGTTTCTTTTACAATTACAGTTAAACTACAACCTCCAGAAAATTCATGTTTTGTAACACTAAATTTACAATCTGGAAATTCTTCTTTTAATTGTTTTCTAACTAATTTTGCTATTGTTTTAATATCTAAATCTCTATTATATTTGTCACCCTTCCAACCATTTGCAGTATAAAATTCATTTCTTGTGCTTTCTGCTGTTTCCTCTGTTTTTATATTATCTCTATTTTTCCAAATAGGAAATAACATATCATATTCATTATTGACAGCTTTCATTATTTCAGCGTCTCCACCTCTATCTGGATGATGTTTAAAAGCTAATTTTTTAAATTGTTTTTTTAAGTCTTCTAAAGAGTTTACATTTTTAAAATATTTCATATCATTTGTCCCCTTTCAATTATCTTATTAATTATTTTTAAGAGCTGGAAGGGATTAATTCCCTTACCATTTTTCATAATATTCATCATCTCCATATCTATCTAAATAAGTGTTTTTAGCAGTCATTTTAAAATCATATTCATTGTCTACATCACTTATTTCTATTATATATTTTTTTCTGTTTAAAGATACTTGTACGTCGGTAGCTCCAAAACATAAGTTGTCTAATATTTTCTTTACGTTGTTATAATTTAATTTATCTATATTATTGTCATAACAACCTATTATAAAACCTTCTTTATTTAATTTTTCTTCAATTCTTTGTTTATTTGTTTTCATAATATCAACCCCTTTTATTTATTATTATGCTTTAATTGTATCACACTTTATTTTAATTTGTCAAGAGCTTTTTAAAAAAAAATTATTAATTATTTTTACTATCATTTTAAAACTTTTTATTTATTACTATGGTTATATAATATCATATTCAATTTTATAAGTCAATAATAAATATAAACTTTTTTAAAAATATATTATTTTATATATAAATTAATTTTTATAGTTATGATTATTATTATCAATAACAAATAATTTTATTTGATAATTATTATCAATTTATAAATTAATTTATTTTGCTATCATTTTCAAGTGATAATAAACATATGAATGAAAAATATTATCAATTATAGATAAAAATATAAAATATCCTATATAATCCATTATAAAGGAATTTAATATCCCATAAGGTATTTATACCTTAATCATTTTAAAACGCCTTAGAAGGGCGTTTAAGAGGTCAATTTTATTGAGTTTTTATAAAAATAACTTCTGGAGTTGATATTTAATGTTAATGAAAATCATTATCATTTTATAGACAATAAAAAGACTGGATAAAACTCCAGTCTACAAATATTTTAATACGCTATTAGCTAAGTTATTATTATCACGGTCCAATATATAACCTTCTATATGCATATATTATTACCTCCAAAATATTAATATATTCTGTCATCATTTTGATGACTAAGAACTAGGGCGTTTAAGCCCTTATGATATTACACGGATTATATTATTAGCATCAACCCATATACCATATGTCCTGCTTATTGGGTCGTTATAATATACTAGATACAAATTACAAAGTCCATATTCTTCAAAGTTGCTACTACGATTTACGTTGTCGATTATTACTTCTTCGTCTTTATCTATCATTGCACAAATTGTGTCATCATAATCCAATTCGCTCCCTATTAAACTTCTTAATCTCATTAAATCGTTGTTCATTTTAAAACCTCCTAAAATTTTATTAATTATTTTTAGTATCTTTCAACAGATATTCTTCTTACAATTTTAATTTCTTTATTAGGGCTTACACTTACTAATTTAGTTGGTATATAACCTGCTAAAGTATAGCTCTTATAAGTTCTTTCAATTCCTCCTAGTGACTTAAAGAAGTCTCCACTAGAAAATATTTTATCATATTCTTCTGTTGTTATTTCTTCTGTAGTTATTTCTAAAGGATTTTTAGGAAAGTTTTTTCTTCCTTCTTTTCTATATTCTTCTTTTGTTAAAACTATTTTATATCCTTCTAAACCTTTTACTATTGTTCTTAATTCTTTTTTATTCATAATATCATTCTCCTTTTTATTAATTTATTTTATATTAATATTATATACTATCATTTAGATAGTGTTTGAGCTAGGGCTTAAAATAAGCCCTTATTGTATTCGTCAACTGTAGAAGGGAAGTCATAGCTGCAAGGTCTGTCTATTATATCATCTAGTATATCTTGTTCTATGCCTTCTATATCTATACCTAATAAATCACCTTCATTGTCATATACTAATGAATATTCTTGTTCTCCAGAAGTCCATTCATAAGTTTCTGTACTGTCATTTAATTCAACTATTCTTCCATCAAATTTTTGTATTTTCATATTTACCACTCCTATTTATTAATTATTTACTATCATTTATGATAGTCTTGAGCTTAGAGGGATAATCCCTCTATTTAATAATTATTTTTCCTTTACCTTCATATATTTTATTATATAACATTTTAGTTCTTATTGCAAGACCTTTTGATTTTACTTTTGCTAAAAATTCTTCACTTTCTTCTGTCACTAAATATAAACTATAATATACTTTCTTCATAATTACCACTCCTTAATTTTATTAATTTTTTTGATGTTTATTGTCTTGCAAGACCTCTTCTTTTTGCTTCTTCTATGCTATAATATTCATGTTGCTCCATATGTTTACAGAATTCTGTCCAACTGTTAAAACCATTTTCTATTAAATTAAATTTATGTTGTCCTCTACCGTCAGCTATGTAACATCCCCATTCATCAACCCATTCATATGGTAAGCATTCTACTATATTTTTATTTTTTAAGATACAATATTCTCTTTTTAATCTACTATCATAAACTATACTTCTATCCATTTTTCTTAAATTAATTTTCATTTTAAAACCTCCTAATTTATTAATTATTTTTATATTTAATATTATATACTATCATTTACAACAAGTCAACAATTTTATTAATTGTCGACAGTATCATTTTGATAGTCTTGAGCTAGAGGGATTATTTCCCTCTTATTTATGCATCAATACCATTTTCAATTGTATTTTGTAATTCTAAAACGTATTCTAATATTGTATTTCTGTTCACTCTTTTACTATCTTTTATATAATCCTTTAATTCTTCTATTACTCTTTGTGCATTATATAATTGACTTTTTGCATCATCAAATCTTAATTCATAATTTTCTTTTTCGTATTTATAATATTGCATATCTTTTTTAATTTCATTTACTTCTTCATTATGAAGCCCTTCCATAGCTTCATATACATCATCAGTAACATTACCTTGCAAAGATTCCATATTGTTAATTATATTCCCGTTGTTTAAATAATACATCATAACTTAATCACTCCTATTTATTAATATTTTTTATTTTTATGATTATATAATATCATATTTTACTATCTTTTACAATAGTTTTATTAATATTTTTTATAATCATTTTGAGCTATACTGCTTATAAAAAGATAAGCAGTATTATTAATTATTTACCCTATCATTTTTGTATTTTCTTTTTTATATCCCCCTTCGGATTTTATAGAAGTACAACCGTATTTGTTTTTTATTTCATTCATACTATATCTTTTTTTATAATTTGTTCTGTTTTCCATGTATTCTTTTGGTGCTGTATACCATGATTTTTTATTTCTGCTATATTTAAAACCTAATTGTTTTAATTCTTCTTTTATTGGATAAGTGTTACCAGTTATCCATATAAAGTATCCTACTATATCGATAGTTATGTTATCGAATTTTATCAATTTTTCTATAAGGTTTCTGTATGTTGATGACTTGAATTCATATTCTTTTTTACTATCTTTTTTGTTGTCTTTAAAATTCTTGATGAATTCATCGAACTCACCATTGATGACTTTCATTATTTCCACGTCTCCTCCTCTATCCGGATGATGTTGAAAAGCTAATTTTTTATACAATTTTTTAGCATCCTCTTTAGACTTACAATCCTTGAAATAATTTGTTTTCATATTATCATGCCCCTTATTTATTAATTTTATTTACTATCATTTGATAGTATTGAGTAACTGGAATTTAATCCAGTTTATATACAATATTCTTTTAAATTTGTAATAACATAATTATTTATTTTTTTATATTCTTCATTAGTTACCATACATTCAATTACTATGTATGGTTTATTTCTATTACTTCTGTCAATTATCATTTTGATATCTTTTTTATTAAATCCAATACTTAATAAAAATTCTTCATACATTGTGGCTCCTATTCCGTTAAATATGCCTATACAATTTCTTTTTTTATTCATAATATCATTTCTCCTTTTCATTTATTATACTTAATATTATATACTATCATTTAGATGTTGTCAATAATTATTTTAAAAAATTTATTAATTATTTTTGACATCATTGCTTAATACTATAAATAGTATATTGTATTAAGCAAATCAGTAATATCAACTACATTAATGTTGAATGCATAACCTATACAGTCAACTACATACATCAATGCTATGGATATTTGATTTTTAAATATAACAATTCCTAATACTAACACTAATACAAATAACATTTTATTTTTCATAATATTATCATTCTCCTTCATTATTAATATAATTTGCTATCATTTAAGACAGTCTTGAGCTAGAAGGACTAGAATATAACTTCTAAGTCCTTGTTATAGCGTTTCATGTTCAATGTTGCGTGAACATCGTCAACGCTATTATAATACACTGTAATAACTTGACTTGTCTTTGGTTCAACAACGACCTTCATTACACAATCTTCTAATTTACCGTCGATATTTACTGGAAATGTTTCCCAACTTTCCACTAATATTCTTCCATTACCTCTTGTTCTATTGTATTCTATTACGTCAAATTCTCCATATTTCAACATATTACATATTGTTTTCATGTTGTAGCTGACGGCTGATTTTTTTCTTAAATGATAACTAGCGTATATACGTTGATGTAGCATGTTGTTTATTGCAATTATACATCTTTGTAAGTCATTACCTTTGAACTGTTTTATATATTTCTTTTCTTGTCCTTCTGTTTTTCTTATTGTTCCTTTTTTTATTTCTCCCTTTAACATTTTTCATTTTCCCCTTTATTTATTAATTATTTTTAAAACTTGAGCTTTAGGGAATAGATTATTATTCCCAATAATATTCTATGTCAAAACCAAGGTTGTCAAGTTCTCTTTGTTGTTCTAATGTTATCTTCTGCTTTTTATCTAACATTATAGTTTCACACTCTGGAACTATTCTAATAAGTTGGTAATTTCTTTGTAATTTTCCAAAAGCGTCATTATCGTATGCACTTATTTTTGTAGCTCCAAAAATTATTCTATGGTCGACTGCTCTGTAACTACCATCAGATTCGGCATTCAAGTATCTACCGTCAGATAACATATAGAAACTTGAATTTCCTAAATAACAATCTGATACAGTGTTTTCTAATTCGCAAAGATTTTCATATCTTTTAACTAAGTTCTTTGGATTTCTTGTTTTCATATTTACCACTCCTATTTATTAATTATTTTTATTATGTTATAATAATAGCATATATTTTTTATTTTGTCAAATATTTTTATTATTTTTTTTAAATACTCAATAGGGATATTAAGTATTTAATTTTATGAAATGATTTTATTTCTTATGTTATAACAAGGTTGCTAATTGATTTGATTATGTTTTAATTATAGTATAGGTAAGTACTATTTGTCAAGTACTTTTTATTAATTATTTTTATTGTTACTTTATGAACGGTTGGGTGTTCTCCCTTGTCTAATACTTATATTTTAATGTTATCACTTGTCGTCTATTTTGTCAACAACTTTTTTAATTTTTTTATTAATTATTTTTTTTGTTGTTTATGTTTATATAATATCACGTTCTAGTTTAATTTGTCAACAACTTTTTGAAATTTATTTTTTTCTTAAAAAATATATAGATAGAAAAATGATAAGTAAAAACGCTACAAGTTAGTAATATCAACAGTTTAAGCTATATTTTAGTTGTGTTGGATTTTCTTATTATAAAATTAAATTTTTACATAAAAATAAATTTATATGATAGTCCGACAATTAACACTTTAAAAACAAGGCAAAAGATAGACTCCACAGTCAATTATTAAAGTGTTCGACAAGTTTTACTTTAAAAAGTGATAGTAGAAAAAAGTGTCACAAATTATTTTAAAGTGAATAGTACTATATACTTATTTTAGTAAAGCTATAAAAAAGTATTTCATCGTACAAAATTATTTTTATGGAATACTCCATTTTAAAATTGATTTTAAAGTTTAATAAATAAAGTTGGTATTAATTAATAAGTTTAACTTAATTAAATAAAGCAGAATGATAATATCTCCTTTAAAATATTAAGGTAAATCAAGGATTAGCTTTATTTAATTAGGGAAAATACAAAGATTGTTTTATATTATAAAGTTATTATAAAATACTGTAGTTGTTGATATTACTAGCTTTAGAGCATTCGACAAAATATATGCATGGTTTATATAATAAAGAGAATAGAAGGAAATAGCTCAATTAATTAACTTAAATTAACATTATGCTTTATTATCTTCATTATCATAGGTATATTTATCAATTATCTAGTATTATCAAGCATTACAGGACTTAGGAAAATATACGGGAAAACAGTGAAACCGTTGATATAACTAGGATTGAATACCATACATAGGTATACACAAATAGAAGAAAATAGAAGAATGTAGCAATTCCAACGGTTTCACGCTTTACAATATACCCACTATAGGTATAGGATACAGTTATTGCAATAGTTGTATGGTATTACTAATATAGGTAAACTGTGAAACAATTATAGGTAAACACTTTAGGAAAATAAAGGAAAATAGATAAATTACTTTAGATTATTAGGAGAAATTGAATAAATGGTAAAAAATGTAAAATGGAAAAATTAGAAAAATTTTACTTGTGGATAACTTAGATTAAGAAAAAAAGTGTATAAGTGTATGAAAGCGTTGATATTACTAGATTATATAGACTTATAGGCTGTTAGCTTGAGATGTAGTCGGAAATGTAACTGTAAGTATTGGTAATACTTGCTTTCGTATATATATTTATACATATTAACAGCTTGTGGATAACTAGCAAAATACTTGTGGATAACTAGGTAATATAGTGTTGATAAGCACGTCACCTGGACAAGTTGTCAACTTTAAAAAATTAAGAATGTACGATTAATTAATACTTAATCGCACTTTTTGGAGAAGGAATTTTTTTTCAAAGGGTAAGAAATGTTGATATTTCAACATCTAGGGGGGGTGGTATCATATTCGGAAGGGCTTGACAAAAATTTTTTTATTTGTAGTAGTTTACCAACTACATGCCATGAAAAATACCGAATTACATTTTTAACCATTTCTATAAACTCCTATCTTTATAACATCAACATGTTTACAAATTAAGAATACTAGGAAATAAATGAGTTTTTATTATACTTTATTTTTATCTAATTTAAAGTATTAAAATTAGATATTACCGTATTGTACTTACTCTCGGGAAATGATATTATAAATATGTTATTTTACGTTTATAAATTAATACTTGATTTAATGGGAATTTAATAGTATATTTAATATATTGGAAATAAATGGGAAAATACGGGTTTAATCAGATATAATATACCGCCACTACGTATTAATTTATCTATATAAACTCCTTAGTTTACCGTATCAAACCATTGAAATACCAAATAAAAGAGTGTGTAGTACAAGCAATAGTTGTATCACACACTCAATTTTACATTATAATATACACTTGTCTAAACACTCTAAGTTACAGTTTACACACATAGTTTTAAGAATTTTATTTCTAATCTTACCCTGTAAGTCGCTTATAATAAGTAGAGAAGGAAGAGTCTGCATACCTTGTTCTATAACATATTCTTTAATGGGATTAATATCTGTGTATTTATCTATACAATCTGATAATCTACCATGCAATTGAACTTCTATTAATAAGCCTTTCTTAATTATAGTATTGTCTTTTTTATATCTAATTATAATATAACCATCTGCTATAACATTACCTAATTGAACGTTTCTATCTACGTATATTATTTCTACA
>ERZ827520.99-NODE-99-length-138176-cov-12.911795_pt1 | contig 138176 bp, 135 predicted proteins | sample MGYA00519581_ERZ827520 | MGnify/ENA primary metagenome ERZ827520 (study PRJEB31778, sample SAMEA3449339) | human gut metagenome | biome: human gut; feature: human-associated habitat; material: faeces | place: United Kingdom | collected 2010/2012 ... | reverse complement strand
CATCGATGGGATAATTTTAATTATTTCGTGTGTCTACTTTAGTGGGATTATATCATGAATATCGGTCGCTATTTTTATTGAATCACAATAGATTGAATTTTTTGTTCTTCCTTTGGTCGATCTTGCCAGTTTGTTTTTGTGGATGCGATTTTATCTAATGTATCAAATCCATCGGTCAACTTTCCAAAGGCAGCATATTGCCCATCAAGATGAGGTGCATCTTGATGCATGATGAAGAATTGGCTTCCGGCTGAATTAGGATCCATAGCACGTGCCATAGATAAAACACCACGTGTATGTTTTAAATCATTTGGGAATCCATTGCTGGAAAATTCTCCTACAATACTGTAGCCAGGACCACCCATTCCTGTTCCTTGAGGGTCTCCACCTTGAATCATAAAGCCAGGAATGACACGATGGAAAATTAGACCATCGTAGAATTTTTCATTAACGAGCTTCACAAAGTTTTCCACTGTCTTAGGGGCAATTTCGGGATAAAGTTCAGCTGACATAGTGTCGCCGTTTTCCATTGTAATTAAGATATTTGTCGTTTTCATGTTAAATCCTCCAGGGATATTTTACCAAAGATGCTAATCTAAATGGTATTTTTCTTTTAATTGTTTTTGGCGTTCTTGCCATAACTTATCGGCAACTGGATCCCAGTTTTTCGCATAGTTTACGGTTTTAGAACGTAAATGGTCAACGCTTTCTGGTTCTTCTGGATCGGTAGAGTGGGCGTTTGTACCTTTGACAATTTCTGGTAAAATATTTGGATTTTCCAACATTGGACAAGGTTTATAGTGGTTTTCGTTAAATGGTTGACGTTTGTGATATTCCATAAACAATGGGGAACGCAAACAATCTAACAAGGATTTTTCCCGAATGTTGGAATCGCTATAGTGAATGAATACACAAGGATCCACATCGCCTTTGGCATTGATATGTAAATATCTTCTTCCGCCGGCAATACAACCACCAACATATTCTCCATCGTTTTGGAAATCTAGTAAGAATAGTGGTTTGGTAGCTCTGGCATGACGAATTCGCTTATAAACTTCAACACGTTGTTCTGGGGTTGGCATAAGTTCTGGTGTTGATGCCATACCGGTTGGCATAAAGTGGAAGTACCAAGTGAAGTAAGCACCTAAATCAATCATCTTTTGGAAGTATTCTTCACTAGTGATGGCATCCCAGTTAATGCTTGTATAACAGCAGCTAAAGCCAAAAGGTAGTTTTCTTTCTTTTAGTAGTTTGGTGGCGCGAATGACTGCTTGATAAACACCGGTACCACGACGTCCATCGGTTGTTTCTTCGTTTCCTTCCAAACTGATAGCAGGAATGAAGTTTTTAACGCGAAGCATATCATCGGCGAATTTCTCATCGATCAAAGTTGCATTGGTGAAACTTAAGAAAATACAGTCGTTGTGTTTTTCACAAAGTTTAATTAAATCGTTCTTACGTACCAATGGTTCTCCACCGGTATAAATATACATATAAACACCCATCTCTTTTCCTTGTTGGATGATGGAATCAATTTCATCATAAGACAGGTTTAATTTATTTCCATATTCAGCTGCCCAGCAACCGGTACAGTGTAAGTTACAAGCACTGGTTGGATCTAATAGGATCGCCCAAGGAATGTTGCAGTCGTATTTTTTTCGATACTCATCTTGGGTATGCCATCCATCCAAGGCAGAATTAATAAAGAAATTCACACCTATTTTCTTTATTGTATCTGGATCGAGGGAAAACAGACGATCATAAATAAAAGAGTAGTAAGGATTTTCAGGATTTGAGATGACCTCACGTACGCCTTTTCTTTCTCTTTCGAAACTTCCATTCGCAAATTTATCTACCCAATCAAGCAATTTTGGCAAATTCTCTTTTGGGTTTTTGAGTGCATAATTAATGGCCTGATTTAATCCGGCACGTTTTAGTGATGTTGTAATTGCCATAAATATTCCTCCTAGAATTATAGTTTAGGTGGAATGGTCAAAAAATGCTTGGTCAAATGCGTTGAATTGTCTGAAATACGGGAGGGTTCTCGTTGAAAAAGTGGAAATCTAAAAAAAGTGTGTATAATAAAGGCAACACAGAGGTTTTGTATGTTAGTAGAAAAAAGACAAGAATCCATCGTTGAACAAGTGAATCAAGAAGGTTCGGTATTAGTCAAAGAACTGGCTAAAAAGTTTGATGTGACAGAAGATAGCATCCGCAAAGATTTGACGGCTTTACAAAAAAAGGGGCTATTAAAAAAGACCTATGGTGGTGCGGTGCGAATCCGTGCCAAGATTGCTTCAACTGATATTGTGGCTCGCCATCGTGTGGGCAAGAATCAAGCGGATAAGGTAGAAATTGCCAAACGAGCTTTAACTTGTATTGAAGAAGGTGATTTGATTTATCTTGATCTATCCACTTCGAATCTGGAATTGGCACGACTTTTATTGCAGACGAAAAAAAATGTAACAGTTGTGACCAATATGATTGAGATTCTTCTACTGTATACACAATCAGATCAAAGAAATCTCGTGTTTGTGGGTGGTAACTTAAATCGTCAGGGCGATGCATTTAGTGGTGCGATGACTAACCAACAACTGGAACAGTTTCATTTTGATAAAGTGTTTATGGGTTTAGAAGGTTTGGATCTAGAATCAGGAGAGGTATATAACTTCAGTATTGAAGATGCGACTACCAAACAATTTGTTCTCCATCGTTGTAAAAAAGCTTATATGATGATGGAAACGCGTAAATTTGTGATGGCAGGAAATGTGTCTTATGCGCAATTGGATGATTTTACAGGAATTATTATGGAGAAAGAACCCAATGAAAAAATTCGGAGAAGCTTAGAACAGAGAGGTTTGGAATTATTATGAAAAAGAAATATTTTTTCTTTGATATCGATGGAACACTAACAGATAAAGCTACGGGTGAAGTTGTACCAAGTGCAAGAGTGGCTTTAAAAGAACTACAAGCCAAAGGGCATTTTGTGGCTATCGCAACGGGGCGAGCTCACTATAAGGCAAGTGGCTTTTTAGAAAATGTAGGCTTACATGATATGGTTTGTTGCGGTGGTGGCGGTTTAGTCATCAACGATGAGTTGATTCGCAATACACCTCTAGATTTAGAAAAGGCTAAAACCATTTTAAAAGAAGAATTGGACTTAGGCTATGGAGCTCTATTGATGTTGGATGATTCTGTAGATGTTTATGCCAAAGATGACAAGTTCCGTCAACAATGTGGACCAAGACAAGAGCCAACGCATTATATTATTGATCCAAATTTAGATTATGATGCCTTGGATGTGATTTATAAGATGTATTTTTCTATTCCAAGAGAAGAGGAGTACAAATTAAAACACAAAGATTTATTGGGCAACTTACGTTTCCGTCCGGAATACTTGATGTACCAATATGATGAAAAACATAAAGGAATCATGGATATGATGGATTACTTACATGCGCCAGTGGAAGATGTTGTGGTATTTGGCGATGACTTTAATGATATGGTCATGTTTGATCCGCAATGGACTTCAATTGCGATGGGAAATGCTTGTCAAGAATTAAAGGACAAAGCAGACTTCGTCACAAAGGCCAATACGGATGATGGCATCTATTATGCATGTGAAAAATTTGGATGGATCTAGCCAGGCGGGAATGCCTGGTTTTTTTGCGTTGAACCGTTGTATAATAAAGGCATATGAAAGCGGTTGAACGGATAGAAAATTGGAAGCTGTGCGATTATTCGTACTGCCCTCAAATTGTCAATGAACTGATTGATGCTAATTTGAGTATTCAAGCATCACATAATTCTCTGATGCTGAAGATGCAGGACCTATATGACATGAAACAAGTTTTAAAAATTATGTCTATTATTGATCGGCATCGTCAGTCAATCCAAAGAGTGCGGGGCATTGAAGGCAATAGTGTATATATTCTTTTGAATTATGGTTTATCTCGGGCTATTATTCGGGATTACATCTTTGGAAAAATTGAACTAAATGTGCTTTTATTTTTATCTTTGGAACAGATAACGAAAGAACTGGATATTTCCGTATACACGGGTCAAAAAATCAAGGAATCTTGTCGTTTTGCCTTACATTCTTTAGTGGAAGATCATGATTTCCGCAAGCAGGAAACTTTGCGTAAAGATCTTTGTGACTTTTTTCGTGGAACGCATAGCCCGTTCACGTTTCAAGAAATTCAAGAAGGTTTATTGTGGCGCTCTAGTGAAACATTTCTGCAAGAACTATTAGAAGATCTTGAAGGAGAAGGCTTAATTGAAACAGATGGGAAAACGTATAAAAATGTAGCTATTTTCCCCCATATTTCTTTATCCGAAGTTTTAGATCATATGCGTGATCCTTTGGCCCAAAGGATTGTTGTTGACCGCTTGTATGGAAAGACGATGGAAAGTATTGCGCTGTCTTTATCAACCCCGATTACGCGAAGTCGAGTTAGTCAGATTTTTCATAATGAAATTGAAAATTTTCCCGTTGTGAAAGAAGATCAATATCGTGATCTTTTGATGAAGTATGAATTGAATGAAGATACTTTTTATGCGATCACAACAGCCATGCCACCTACTTGGGGTTACCTGCAAGAAAAATACCATAATGAATTGAATGGGCCTAAGCTGGCATTGAGTGGAAATGTTCTTTCCCAAAAAGTAGCGAAAGAGCTGGTCGTAAATGCCAAAAAGATGCAGGCATATCTGACTGAGAATTATTTGTATGTATCCGAGATGTGGATTGATAAAGAAGATAAAAATGCTTTTTTACAAGCTGTATGTAAAAGCTTTGATGGCTATTTTCAAAAGGAAGAAGTAGAAAAACGGTATACGGATATCCTGGCAAAAGTGGCTCCGGAAAAGATGGATGATTGGGCTTTAAATAGTTTTCGTATCAGTGTGCTTTTAAAACAGGGTTATTTATTGCACTCGGCAAAGCGAGGAATTCGCTATCGGATAATTAGTCGGGATTTGGTGACTTCCATTATGCGCGAAGTGCATATCAATCGCTATCAAAACACCATTGTTTCTACGAAAAAGATTTTTGAAGATGCGCTAGATGTCATGGAGAAATACGATATTCGTGACCAGTATGAGCTGCATTCTTTATTGCGGACAGGAAAAGATCGCTACCAACTAGATGATAATGATATGGAATTTAGTCGTATGCCGATGTTGCAGTTTGGTGATGGTAAAGAAAGTGAGATCGTCAAACGGGAAATGCAAAATCAAGCGCCAATTGATGTAGATGATTTTGCTCGTTATATGGCAAATAAGTATGGATATGATACAGGTAGTTTTGTATCGTATTTACGGCGGAATTTTAAAATATATATTGAAGAAAATCGGATTGATTTGGTGGATGAACAAATTTTGGAATCAGAAGATTTCAAAAAGATGCAGGCAAGCTTGAACCAAGTATTCTATTTTGAAGAAGATTACCAGACTTTAGTAGAAAAGGCACATCTGAATTCAAAGTTGATGGATCCTTATGTGATTCGTCGCCTCGGATATAAATCGTATGCTGGATACATTTTAAAAGAACCCAATACACCAGGAAAGTATTTTGAAACATGGATCCTTGCTCATAGTAAAGATATTGATCCAAGGTATTTTAATTTAAGCAGTTTTGTCTCAACGATGGATCGTTTGGAAAAACAATTAGAATTGTTTGAATGGGAAAAGAATGTGTATTTGCCTTTATCAAGCTTACATATCTCAAAGAAAGAACTTCAAGATTTTGTGAAGAAGATTGTTTCAACGGTGCAAGAAGGTCAGTATTTTACGCAAACCTATTTGAGTCAAAAAAAGATTGTAGAAACCAAACTGTCGAATACTTTCTATAAATCCTTATTGAAGGGACAAAAAGAGATTCAAATCCTTTCTTTGGGAAGAAATTATATTTTTGTGAAAAGTAGTAAATTGCCAAATATTCGTGCTTTTTTCTTACAAATATTAGCGGAACAACCCCGGATGACTTTGACTGGATGCATTTCATATCTATATAAATGGTATGGTGTATCGATTGATCGAAGACTCCTGCAAGAAAAGCTAAGCGAGATTGGTTTCTATTATAGTATGGATACGGAGCGGATCTATGCCGAAAAACCAAAGGCAATGTTCGAACAGGAGCACTTATTCTAATGAAAGAAAGCTATTCAAAAAAGCGCGTAAAGCTTTTGAAACAAAATAAAGACTACGATGCTTTGTATCGGTATTGTTCCAGGTTTGCACTCGATAAAAACTGGGATGCCTTTTTAGAAGTATCTAAATGTTATATGCATGGGTGGGGCGTAGAAAAGAATCCTTTGCATGCCTATATGATTCATATGCAACTGGCATCTATGGAACAGCCAAAAGGATATTATTATTTGGCATGGGATTATTACGAAGGTCTTGGTGTAAAAACCAATCAGAGAAAGGCTTTTCGTAATTTCTTGATGGCCGCAAACAAAGGTGTTGTGGATGCCATGTTTAATGTCGCAATTCTTTATTATAATGGCATAGGTGTTCAAATAGATGAGAAACAAGCGGCTTATTGGTTTAGTCAAGCGGCTGTTTTAGGTCATGGGCAAGCCCAATTTAACTTAGCCATCTGTTATGAAGAAGGAAGAGGCTTGGACAGAAATGCGATTCAAGCCAATTATTGGATGGAGCAGGCAAGTGCCAATGGAATTGCTTCGGCCCAGAAATATTTGGGACAAGAAGAAGCCTATGTTCAACAGGAGCTAGATGAGATTGTGCACGCGTTACAAAAGCTAGACTCAAGGGTTGAAAAGAACATGGATTTGGATGTACTCTTAAAGCGTATTAAGACAGAGGTCAAACGAATCGAGGAAAAAACTATGAAAATAAAAAAAGGACAATTAATTGTATCTTGTCAGGCTTTGCCAGATGAACCTTTACATTCTTCTTATATTATGGGAAGAATGGCTGTTGCTGCCAAAGAAGGCGGTGCTGCAGGTATTCGGGCCAATACAGTGGAGGATATTGCAGAAATTCAAAAAAATGTAGATTTACCAGTGATTGGAATTATTAAACGAGTTTATGGAGATAATCCCGTATTTATTACGCCAACGATGAAAGAAATCGATGAATTAATGACAGTGAAACCTGCTGTGATTGCTTTGGATGCCACCTTACGTCCTAGACCGGATGGTGTTGCTTTGGATGATTTAGTGCAACAAATTCGCCAAAAGTATCCAGAACAAACTTTGATGGCGGATTGTTCTACATTAGAAGAAATGAAGCATGCGGATGAGATTGGTTTTGATTTTATTGGAACGACTTTGATTGGTTATACGGAAGAGAGCAAAGATCTTCAAGTTCAGGCAAATGATTTTGAAATCATTCGTGATTTTATTGCTCAATCAGATCGTCCAGTCATTGCCGAAGGAAACATCGATACACCAGAAAAAGCACGTCGTGTTTTGGATTTAGGATGTTATGCGGTTGTCGTTGGATCAATTATCACACGTCCACAATTAATTACTAAACGATTTGTGGATGGAATCAACCGATAGATACAGCTAGGAGGGAAAAGCCCCTCCTTTTTCAATGATTCAGAATACACAAAAGGCCACACAAGTGGCCTAATCTATCTAATTCTTACTCAAAGATGCAAGCTTCTTACGATAGAAATCACGATCTTTTTCATCGATAGACGATATGTCCATAGCTCGATCGACATCCACATTTAAGTTAACCATAATGGAATGGAGGAAAGATATAGAAGTTTCAATCTTTTCTTCCGCTCTTCCTTGATTTCTTGCATCTTCAAATAATTCACGCATCGCTTCACACACTTTAACGTCACCTTCTTCCTGTTCTAAGATAAGTTTTAATTGTTCATCTTTGGTTATAGAATAAGCCGCTTGGACGGCATCTCTTTGATAGACACGTTCCATATCACCTAAGTGAATCGTTGTATCATAAAGTTGATGAACAAGATCTATAAAGTCTTGTACACATTGGTTATTCAAATTATAAGAAACATTTTTGTTAAGTTTAATGAGATTCAAGAAAAAATCTTCTGCAGGATCTAATTTGATTTTCTGTCCATTTTCATCGAGAATCATGTCACTTAACTTTCTTGGACCATCCCATTCTTTTTCACCGGTATATAGAACGATGGCACGCACCATAGGTAGTTTTGTACCTTTGGGTGTGTAATTATTTGGGGATGCCTTACGTAGTTCTCGTTCATACAATAAGACTTGATACTTCATGATACGAACAACCATACCATAATCGACTTTACTTTGGTTTTCTAATACAAATAAGGCAAAGTAATCGTTTTCTTTGTATCTGCGTATCACATCGATATGATTGGATACGACTAGTTTTACAACTTCACTATCATCCGGTTATAGGTATTCTTCTTTTAGAACCGATTCTCCATGATAGAAATATGCATTAAAAAGTGATAGGAATCGGTCGTCATGCTCAAAGAATTTTTTGAGTGCAATATCAGGCTTCATGTTACACCTCCTCTTCTAATATCCTTTGCCAAATATTTGTTTAATTGCCGTGATTTACGTTTCATTTTTTTACCTCCTATTTGTGTCTATTTATTAATACGAATCTTTAAGAAAAAAGGATAAAATTTCATAAAAAAACCGCAAATTTTTTTGCGGTCAAGACTTTCTATTTCGATACATTATTCTAGGTAAAGGACAATTTCTTTCTGAGCCAGGGATTTTTTTACATCAATTACGCGTTGGTTTTCGCTGCCTCGAAAGGCTAATTGGATGTTCTTTTTTTCTTGGATGAAAGGTCCATCTACTAATACGTCAATATAAGATAAGAGTTCATCGGTTACTTCGCAGTGACGCTTTCCTCCGTCAAGTAGATCTTGGTCTAAGAGAAAACCAGTCCAAGCCCAAATATCTTTTTGCGGATATTTTTCTTTCGCTTTACGGCATAATTGAACGAGGACTTCTTGATTGGAAAATTCGAATGGATCTCCTCCGAGAAGAGATAAACCCTGGATAAAATCGTTTTGTAAAAAATCAAGAATCTTTTTTTCGGTTTCTTTTGTATAGGGTTGCCCATAGTCGAAATCCCATGTTTCGGGTTGGAAACAATAGGGACAATGATTGGTACAGCCTGATACAAACAAGCTGATTCGAACACCTTGTCCATTCGCTATATCATATTCTTTAATGGTTCCGTAATTCATTTTGATCTCCTTTTTTAAAAACGATTCTCTTTCGAGAATCGTATCTTTTATAAGTGAAGTACACGCTCTTTAATTTCTTGAGTTCGACCTTGGTTCCAGAATTGGGTTCCAATATAACCACAAGTTCGGCGTGCAACATTCATTTTTTCTTGGTCTGTGTTTCCACAATTTGGACATTTCCAAATCAATTTGTGGTTTTCATCTTCAACAATTTGAATTTCACCAGTATAACCACATACTTGGCAATAATCACTCTTGGTGTTTAATTCTGCATACATGATATTGTTGTAGATGTGTTTCATTACGGCTAGTACCGCATCAATGTTATTTTCCATATTTGGAACTTCTACATAACTGATGGCTCCACCAGGGGATAAACGTTGGAATTTTGATTCTAAGGTCAATTTATCAAAAGCGTTAATTTCTTCAGTTACATGTACATGGTAACTGTTTGTGATGTAGTTTTTATCGGTAACGCCTTTGATTTTTCCAAAACGTTTTTGTAGACACTTGGCGAATTTGTATGTTGTAGATTCCATTGGTGTGCCATATAAACTGAAGGAAATATTTGTTTCAGCACGTTTTTGGTCACACCAATCATTTAATCGTTGCATAACTTTCAAACCAAATTCTTCACCTTTTGGATCAGTATGTGTTACACCTAACATGTAATAAACCATTTCACATAATCCAGCGTATCCTAAGGAAATTGTTGAATAGTTATTAAACAACAATTTATCAATTGGCTCGCCCTTCTTTAAACGAGCAAGAGCGCCGTTTTGCCAAAGAATAGGAGCAACATCACTTGGTGTGCCCAATAAACGTTCATGACGATACATTAACGCACGACCGCATAATTCCAAACGCTCATCTAATATTTTCCAGAACTTATCCATATCTCTTTCAGAAGAGCAGGCAACATCTACTAAGTTTAATGTGACAACACCTTGGTTGAAACGACCATAGTATTTGTGGTTAACCGGATCTGGAGTTAAGAAAGAGCGACAACCCATACATGGATAAACGTCTCCACCTTTTAATTCTTTCATGATTTTTTCTGAGATATAGTCAGGAACCATTCGTTTTGCGGTACATTGTGCAGCAAGTTTTGTTAAGTAATAGTACTTGCTGTCAGGTTCAATGTTGTTTTCCTCTAAACAGTAAATCAATTTAGGAAAGGCAGGAGTAATAAAGACACCTTTTTCGTTTTTAACACCATTAATTCTCTGCTTTAACATTTCTTCAATAATTAAAGCTAAGTCATCACGTGTTTGTCCTTCTGGGACTTCATTTAAATACATGAATACGGTCACGAAAGGTGCTTGGCCATTAGTTGTCATTAAAGTAATGACTTGATATTGGATGGTTTGTACACCTTTTTCAATTTCTCTACGTACACGCATTTCAGCGATTTCCTGAACTTTTTCCTGGCTGACTTCGATTCCAGCTTTTTGGAATTCTTCGGCTACTTCTTTACGAGCTTTATTACGACTGATTTGTACAAATGGAGCTAAGTGACTCAATGTGATGGATTGTCCACCATATTGGCTACTGGCAACTTGTGCAATGATTTGTGTAGCAATGTTACATGCTGTCGCAAAACTATGGGGTTTGTCAATTCCGGTTTCGGAAATAACAGTTCCATTTTGCAGCATATCTTCCAAGTTGACTAAGCAGCAGTTATGCATATGTTGGGCAAAATAGTCCGAGTCATGGAAGTGGATGATTCCTTGTTCATGGGCTTCGGTGATTTCTCTAGGTAATAGGAATCGTTTGGTGATGTCTTTGGAAACTTCACCGGCCATATAATCTCTTTGTACACTGTTTACTAAAGGGTTTTTATTGGAGTTTTCTTGTTTCACTTCTTCGTTTTGGCGTTCCAATAAGCTCATGATTTGTTTATCGGTAGAGTTTGCTTTACGCACTAAAGCACGTTCATAACGATACGTGATATAGTTATGTGCCACACTAAAGAATTTCTTGTTCATTAATTCGCTTTCAACAAGGTCTTGGATTTCTTCAACATTGGCGCTTCGGTTTAATTCTTCTACTTGGTTTTCAACGATTTTTGAAACATTGAAAATATCTTCGTCACTCATTGGGGTGTGCAAGGTAGCTAAATTTGCTTTCTTGATGGCATTGAAGATTTTTTCTAAATCAAATGTTACTTCTTCACCGCTTCTTTTGATTACATTCATAGTATGATCTCCTTATATGAAATAGTTGAACCTTCAACTATTAACTTACGTAGCATACTCAGTATACGTTTTAAAAAAATTAAATCAAGTGTTGTAATTCTCAGAAAATATGTATGGGACCATTTTAAAAGGAAATAAAAATAAAAAAGATTTTAACAACCCACAATCTGCCATATATGCGCAAAAATTCACATGTTTTCACATAGTAGATTGGAAAATTTTAGATATTGTTTTTGTATCTTAAAGGTGACCTAGATAAGGGTCACAAATATGAAATAAACTTCATATATTTCTCTCTCCTAAATAATAAACAAAAAGAACAAAAGGTGATGATAAGTAACATTGCCTTTTGTTTTTTTATGCTGAAAAGCATGATAAATAGGTAGATCTTCCTAAATATTCACAAAAAGCACTATTTTATTCAATTATTTGGTGATATGCGTTATAAAACTGTAATATATAGGGAAAAGCGGTCGTGTGCGTGAAAAAGTTATGATATACTAAACGATGGGTAAAAAGGACTTCATTTTTGTGAAATAAAAAATGGGGTTATTTCACAAGTATGAAGTTTAGGATAAGAGGAGGAAATTATGGCTAAGACTAGATTAAGTCGTACCGAGTTGAATATGAATGATATTCAACAACCAGAAGATGAAGAAATGACAATTGATTTACTTGAGTTATTTCGCAGTCTTTTGAAAAACATTAAATTAATCGTTGTGTTAACTGTGGTTTTTGGTGTTTGTGGTTTTATGTTCACCAAACTTTTTATTACACCAACCTATACTGCTTCCACTTCGATTTATTTAACACCGCAAGTTACGGAAAGTGGTTCGTTGGATTACAATTCACAAATTGCCAACTCTAAGTTGGTTACCAACGTTGTGAACTTGATCACACAAAACAATATTATGTCGGAAGTGGCAAAAAATGTTGGTTTGGAAAGTGCGGAAGATGTGCGTAATTGTTTAACGGTGGAGAATGAAGCGGATACCGAAGTCATTACCGTTACTGCTACCACAGATGATCCAAAATTATCAAAATCCATTGCCAATGATACGGTGAATACATTTATGAACCGTATGATGAAAAACTTGAATGTACGTAATATTGAAATTGTAGATAAGGCAAAATTATCTTATATTCCAAGTGGACCAAATGCGAAAAAGAATAGTGTGATGGCAGCGCTTATTGGATTTATTTTTGGCGTTGGATATTCTGTATTGAAGATGTTATTTGATCGTCGTTTACGTAATAAAGAAGAAGCTGAAAAATATTTAGGCATTCCTGTCTTCTGTGAGCTTCCGGATTTTGACAATGTCTAGAATGATTGATATGCACTCCCATGTTGCCTGGGGGATTGATGATGGCATGCCCAATAAAATGGATGCGATGGAAGCAATCTCACAAGCCCAACAAGATGGGATTGTGGCGATTTGCAGCACCCCTCATTTTATTCCGGGACAATTGGATCAAAGTGTATATGATGAAATTGTTTCTCGCCAGAAAGAGTTAAAAGAAATGAGTTCGCTTCCTATCTATTTAGGTGGAGAAGTTATGATGAACAGTGAGTTCATTCAGTATTTGGATGATGGTTTGTATCCTTGTATCAATGGTACAAAATACATGTTAGTAGAATACAATGTACTTAAAGATATTCATCGAATTTCCTATCACGAAGATACCTTGTATGAATGTAGTGTGCGCGGATATAAACCTGTTATTGCGCATATCGAACGGTACTTCCATCATGGATTGGATTGGGACATCATTGAAAACTGGCAAAATGAAGGATATGTTCTACAAATCAATCGAACTTCCTTAATGGGAATGAGCGGCAGCCAAGTGCAAGACAATGCCTGGGAATTGTTAGAAAAAGGTGTGGGACACTTAATTTGTACCGATACGCATCGTAGTAGCGGACGGCGCGTGGAATGTTTGAGTGATGCCTACCAGGAAGTAGAAGAACGGCTAGGAAAAGAAAACGCGGATTTACTATTTTATTCCAATCCACAAGCAATCTTAGAAGGTCGACCTGTGGAAGATTTAACAGTTGTACAAAAGAAGAAAAAGAAACGTTTTGGATTCTTTAGGAGATAGAGATGGCAAAGAAGAAAAGAAATCAATTTGATGTAGATGAAATATACCGGGGATTGCGGACCAATATTGAGTTTTCTCAAATGGACGATAAGATCCAAGTTATCAATGTAGTTAGTACAGCACCTAATGAAGGAAAAAGTACAGTATCTACCAATTTAGCGCGAATCATGGCAGCTAAATATAAAAATGTATTATTAATTGACTGTGATTTACGTAACCCAAGTGTACATAAATTATTGCATATCAGTAATCGCTCAGGACTTTCTAATATCATGAGTCAATTTAAAGAAGAAACACCAGTTCGCGAATACGATGGAGTTCAAGAACACGTATTCCCTAATGGAGAAACTTTATCCGTTATTACAACCGGGCATAAAGTGCCAAATCCAAGTGAAGTTTTAGGTTCTCGTCGCTTAGGTGCTTTCTTAAACCAGGCACGTAAATCATTTGGATATATTATTCTAGACTGTCCACCAATTGCGGTATCGAGTGACTCCATTCCTGTATGTAATGTCAGTGATGGTGTATTATTTGTCGTAGATTCAAAAACGGCTGATAAACGAAAAGTAAAAAGTGCAATTAACGATGTTCAAAGAAACGGTGGAAATGTATTTGGAATCGTATTAAATAAAGTAGAAGAATTCTCTGATAAACATTATGGCTATGGTTACGGCTATGGTTATGGTCAGGAGGACAAAGACAATGCGTAAAAAAATTCTTTGTGCCATTGCTTGTTCCCTTTTATTGACGGCATGTGGAAGTGGAAATTTAAATATTACGAAAAAAGATATCTTAGAGGTAGCGCGTGATGATGCCAATGCCAGCAAAAGTGAATGCGAAAATGTTTCTATAGAAAAAGGAAGCAATTATTATTCAGTAAGTTTTGATACCCCATCTGGTTCATATAATTACAAGATTGGCTTTGATGGAATTATCCAAGATCGTAGCTATGGTAAAAAAGCTAGTGGAAATTCGCAAACTACAAAAGAAGAACCAGTTAAAGAAGAAAAGACGGAAACTAAAAAGAGTACGCCAAGTACAAAGGAGAACAAAAAGGAAACCTTTGATGAGAACCAAACGCAGGCTATTAATGCTGCCTTGGCAAATGTTGGTGTAACGCAATCCGATGTAACTGACCTTGGTTGCACAACAAGTTCGGACGGAACACAATATATTGTGACGTTCCACCTGAATGATTTATTAAACACAATTACGGTAGATGCAGCATCATTTACGGTATTATCTTCTATCACTGGAGGTGAATAGAAATGAAAACTTTGAAAAAGCCAGGATTGTATTTTGGAATTGTTGCCCTTTTATTATCGGCTTTCTTGTTTTTGTCACTCATTCGTTTAAATGTATTGCCAACAATGTTTGTGGGCATGATCGGGGTTTTATTGTTGATTGTGGTATGCCTGGTCTTTTTACTAGCCCTCAGCAAACACTTAGTTGTTTCTATTATTGGATGTGTATTAGCAGTGGTTTTAGCGCTTGGTAGTGGTTTAGGTTCTTACTATTTAATCAATACCAGTGGTGCTTTAAGCACGATGACACAAAATAAAACCATTGAAAAACATGCGATTGTTTTGTATGCCCTTAAGACAAGCCCTTTAAAGAGTGAAGATGACTTAAATGGCCAAACAATTGGAATTTTAAAGAACAATGCACGTAAGTATACAGACAAGGCATGTTCCGAATTAAAATCTTATGGAAAGAAGTTCACTGTACAAGAATATGATTCAACAATTCAATTGGTGAATGATTTTAAAGGCCAAAAGATTGATTTGATGATGATTGATTCTTCCAATTTATCTATGATTGAAGATTTAGAAGGTCAAGAAAACATCGAAGATGAAATCAAAGCAATTTATTCTTATAACTATACAGTAAAGAAAGCCGATACCTCTACAACAACCGATGTTACTTCAAAAGCTTTTAATGTTTTGATCAGTGGTAGTGATTCACGTGATAGTGTAGATGAAACCAGCCGTAGTGATGTGGATATGATTGTTACGGTTAATCCAAAAACTCGTACGGTTTTAATGACAAGTATTCCTCGTGACTACTATGTTACAACGGTTTGTGATGAAAGTATGGGATGTGCCAATGGACAAAAAGATAAGTTGACGCATACCGGACTTCATGGTGTAGGAACAACCGAAATGACGATTGAAAACTTCATGGATATTGATATTAACTACAACGTAAAAGTTGGTTTCCAAACGGTTACGCAATTGGTTGATACCTTAGGTGGTATTACCGTCAATAACCCACAAGATTTCTCGACGGGTGAATATACCTTTAAACAAGGTAATATCGAATTGAATGGTTCTCAAGCATTAGCTTTTGCCCGTGAACGTTATTCGTTTGCTTCTGGTGATAGAGAACGTGGAAAGAACCAAATGCGTGTATTAACAGGTATTTTGAATAAATTGATGAGCCCATCTATTTTGACAAACTATGCGAGCATTATGCAAAGCTTAGCTTCTACATTCCATACCAATATGGGAATGGATGATATTTCTGCATTAGTTAAGAGTCAATTAAACAATGGTGGTTCTTGGAAGATTTATTCCAATAGTCTTGATGGAAATGGTGGAACCGATTATTGTTACGAATTAGGTGACAATGCATCCGTTGTCTATCCAGATGAAAATAGTATTAGTGAGGCTAAAACAGACATTGAAGCTGTAACAATGGGTGAAGAGCCTCCATATGTAATCAGTCAATAAGAAGCAGCATTTTGCTGCTTTTTTTCAAAGGAGAAGAAATATGAAAATTCAAGAAATGTATGATTTAGAACACACTTTAGCGAAACCTTATTTAGAACAGTTTACCTACCCTTGGCAAGCATTAAAGGAAATTAAAGATTTTATCTTAGCCCTTGGACCAACTCTACCAAAGGAATATAAAGAAGTAAGCCCACAAGTTTGGGTACATGAAACTGCTACCGTTGCGCCAACAGCTTTTTTAGGGGCTCCATGTATTATTGGTGCGAATACCGAAGTTCGTCATTGTGCGTTTATTCGCAGCAGTGCCTTAGTTGGAAATGATTGCGTTGTTGGTAATAGTGTCGAATTAAAAAATGTCATCTTATTTGATCATGTTCAAACTCCTCATTATAACTATGTCGGCGATAGTATCTTAGGATATTATTCACATGTGGGCGCTGGATCTATTACTTCAAATGTAAAGAGCGATAAAACTTTGGTTGTCGTACATGGACCAGAAAACATTGAAACTGGATTAAAGAAATTCGGAGCTATGTTAGGCGATCATGTAGAAGTTGGATGTAACAGTGTCTTAAATCCTGGTACAGTCATCGGACCAAATTCCAATGTTTATCCAGTGAGCTGTGTCCGGGGTGTTGTACCTGCTAACTCTATTTGGAAAACAGGTGGTATAATTGTTTCAAAGGAGAAATAAATAATATGAGAGTACTACTAGCTGGCGGAGCCGGATATATTGGAAGCCATACGGCGGTTTCTTTAATTGAAGCAGGACATGAAGTTGTCATTGTGGATAATTATAATAACAGTTGTCCCGAAGCTATTGTGCGTGTTGAAGCTTTAACAAACACACAAATTCCCCATTATGAAGTTGATGTAAAAGATAAAGCAGCCCTGGATGCTGTATTCAAGAAAGAACCTGTGGATTGCGTGATTCACTTTGCGGGTTTAAAAGCTGTTGGAGAGTCGGTAGAAAAACCGGTTGCCTATTACCGCAACAACATTGATACAACCCTTACTTTATTAGAAGTGATGAAAGAAAATCACGTCAATCAAATTGTGTTCTCTTCTAGTGCTACAGTTTATGGAGCAGAAAATGCGTCTCCATTATATGAAACAATGAAAAAGGGAACTTGTACCAATCCATATGGTTGGACAAAATGGATGATGGAACAAATTTTAAGTGATGCCGCTTATGCAGATAAAGATTTATCGGTTATCTTGTTACGTTACTTTAATCCAATTGGAGCGCATCCATCTGGAACCATTGGGGAAGATCCTCAAGGTATTCCAAATAATCTAATGCCTTATGTTTCACAAACAGCCATTGGAAAAAGAGAATGTTTAACTGTATTTGGTGGGGATTATGACACACCAGATGGTACATGTTTACGTGATTACATTCATGTTTGTGATTTGGCAGAAGGTCATGTTAAGGCCGTAGAATATGCCCAAACTCGCAAAGGTGTCGATATTATTAACCTGGGAACCGGAACCCCTTATTCCGTTTTGGATATTGTGCATGCGTTTGAAAAAGCGAACAATTTGAAGTTGAACTATAAAATTGGGCCAAGAAGAGAAGGCGACTTAGCCGTTTGTTTCTCAAATGCCGATAAAGCAAAAGAAGTTTTAGGTTGGCAAGCCAAACGAAATCTTGAAGACATGTGTCGTGATTCTTGGAACTGGCAGAAACAAAATCCTAATGGATATAAAAAGTAATAAGCAAAAAAGCGAATCGTTAGTGATTCGCTTTTTCTATGCCATATGGAATGGAGGCAATGGCTTGATCTACAACTTGCATTGTTTCATAGGTGATTTTTAAGTAATCACGCATTTTTTGATACTCTTGTTTTTCAATCATTTCTTCGAAATCCTTGAATTCATGCATCATCCAATCCGAATAGAGATTTTTGTTGATGTGTGTGCTTTCTTTATGTATGCATAGATGATAGGAACCGATGAGATTGGCTCCATCGTCAATGGATATATACCCATCTTCGCCTTGAATCAAGGCATGTCCTGGACTATCAGAATCTTTTGCACCTGTACATAAGGCATAAAAATGATCGTATTCCATAAATACGGTACCAGAGGTATCTACGCCATTAAAGCCGAGGTTGGCATAATATTTCACATGTTTTGGTAAACCGAATAGGGCAACCACAAATGTAACATTATAGATGTTGATATCATAGAGGGATCCGCCGTAAAGTTTAGGATCTAAGGCTGGCAGAGCCTTCTTTTCTTTATAAGCATTATAGCGAGATGAATATTGGGAATAGTTACATTGAATACACTTGATGGGTCCGAGCTTTGGAAGATCTTCTTTAATGCTTAAAAAATTCGGTGTATGCAAAGGTCGGAAAGCTTCAAAGAGATAACGTTTTTTCTCTTGAGCTAAATTAATGAGTTCTTTGGCTTCTTGGGCATTTACACAAAAGGGTTTTTCTAAGATAACGTGTTTATTGGCCAATAAAGCTTTTTTGGCATATTCGTAATGTACTTTATTGATCAGACCAATATAAACGGTATCGCAGTCTGCATGGGCAAGAAGTTGGTCATAATCCGTATAGACTTCTTGAATCGCATATTTTTGGGCTAGGTCTTGGGCTTTTTCTTTGCTGTGAGGACGGGCATAAATGGCTTTGCGTTCAATGCTTGGGATTTGTTCCAGGCATTCTAGAGCACAGCCAACAATCATGCCAGTTCCAATGATGGCTAATTTCATATTTCTTATCTCCTTGTATTTAAATTATACAGAGCATCTTTGTTCTGTGCTAGAATATTGTTCAGATGGAAGGAGATTTGCATGTTATTAGGTATACCCGATAAAGACAAGATTCGCTTAGGTGCCTTTCTTTCGTTTCAATTGAAAAAATGGTTAAGAAATCATCCGGATCAAAGCAGTGATTTATTTATATGTGGCATTTGTTCCAAACCTGAATTTCAAAGCATTCTTGAAGGTAAACCACTCTCGGATTCTTCCATATATGAATACTTATTACAGAAACTGGGCTTTGCGTATAACTACGATGATCGTTTGGCATCCAATTATATAGCGAATGCGAAAGAGATGTTAGAAGACTTGGAATTTGATCAAATGGCCAGTTTCTATAAACGTTTGAATCGTTATTTAAAAGAACTGGAATCGATGGATGAATATGCCTTGGAATCCATTACCCATAAAGCTTTATTATGTATGCAAGAAGTGGATTGTTCTTCGCGTAGCTTTGCCTCATTACTTTTGTACTATCCGATTTTGGATCGCTATATGAAAGAAATCTGTGGCCATTTCCTTTTGACATATATTCATCAACATACGGAAGATGAAATTGATCGAAATTGGATGGAAGAACATGGTCTGCTTTCTTTAAAGGCTTTGCGAAATCGCTATCGCATTTTAAACCTCTTTATTACTTGGGAAGATTATTATGATGCAGCCAATTATTGTGAAGATCTTTTAAAAGCTTGTCGGCAAGAGAATAATGTTCGTGTGGCTTTTCAAACCCAAATCAGTCGTTTGTTCATTGTTTTAAAAATTCAACCCAATGCTTTTGAAAGTTATGCCAATGTCGTATTGGAGAATCCAATCCTACAAGAAGAAAGCAACGATCCGCATGTCTATGAGTTTTATCATGTTGTGGGATTGTATTACTTTATTGAGAAGAATTATGAACAAGCCTGGTTGTATTTCTTGCGCTCTGTAGCAGATGAAACATACTTTTTTCCAGAAATTATCTTTTTGAACTATATTTCCACCCTTTTAAATAAGCCATTACCCGATAAATTGGTGGAACAAAGAGATATTGAATGTGAAGATCGTATGTATAAGTCCATTTATACATATTATTGTTTAAAGAACAAAGGGGAAACCCTGCAAACTCTAGAGAATTATCTGTGGGATCATTGTAAAGATGAAATCTATCGTTTTTCGCCAAGCTGGGTGATGAAAGACATTATCCGTACGGAATTGGAATGGATCAGTAATCAAACGGGGGATACCCGAAAAATGAATCGTTTTATGAATTTGGAGGACTAGCTTATGAAACGTGTTTTATCCATTCAAGATATATCTTGTTTAGGACGCTGTTCGACAACTATTGCCCTACCCGTGATTTCGGCAATGGGAGTAGAAACGGTTATCTTGCCAACGGCCCTTCTCTCCACACATACGATGTTTAAAGATTTCACGTACAAAGATTTAACGGATCAGTTGATGCCAATTGCACAGCACTGGAAAAAACAGAATATACATTTTGATGCCATCTATACGGGCTATTTGGGATCAATAGAAGAAATTCAACTTGTTGAAAACATCATTGCGATGTTTAAAGAAGAAGATACATTGGTATTTATTGATCCGGTGATGGCCGATAAAGGTAAGCTGTATTCTGGATTTCAAGAAAGCTATATAGCCGCTAATGCCGAATACTGTAGTCATGCAGATGTCATTGTACCCAATATTACGGAAGCTGCATTAATGACAGGAAATGTATATAAAGAGACATATGATGAAACCTATATTCTAGATATGTTGCATAAACTGGCAGATTTTGGTTCAGATATTGTGACAATTACAGGGGTAAGCTTAGAAGAAGGAAAGACGGGTGTCTATGGATATGATGCCAAGAATCAAACCACCTTTAAGGTACAAACCGATTTAGTTGGCGTATCTTATCATGGAACGGGCGATTTGTTCTCTAGTGCAGCTGTCGGCGCTTTAGTGCAAGGCATTCCTTTGAAGAACGCGTTTCAACTAGCAGCGGATTATACTGTTTCTACAATCAAGGCAACACTAGAAGATCAAAATCAAGCATGGTATGGCGTTAGTTTTGAGAAGACTCTACCAGAATTAAGTGCTTTGTTGAAAAAATATCGAATGGAAAAATAATATCCGAAAGATGGAAGGGAACTTTCATCCTTCGGATTTTTTATTATGGAAAATATGCCTAAACAAAATGATTCCTTTTCTGTTAGATTAGAACTATGAAATATACAATAACTTATCCCACCGAAATTGGAACCCTGCGTTTATTAAGTGATGAAGAAAGTCTACTTGCCCTATGGTTTGATGATGGTAAGGCCCCTTTTGATTGGAAAGAGGCGAAACAAGAAGTGAATTACGTTTTAAAGTGTACGATACAATGGCTGGATGTATACTTTTCCGGACAGAATCCAGATTTTCTTCCTCCTCTTTATTTGCAGGGAACAGCTTTTCAAAAGCAGGTATGGCAAGCTTTGTTAGAAATTCCTTATGGACAAACATGGACGTATGGTGATATAAGTCGAAAAATCTTTGGCAGTACGAAAGGTTCGCATGCGATTGGGCAGGCTGTAGGCAAAAATCCGATTAGTTTGATCGTTCCTTGCCATCGTGTAATCGGGAAAAAAGGCCTGACGGGTTATGCGGGCGGAGTGTATCGGAAAAAGTGGCTATTGGAAAAGGAAAAGAATTGATAGTATGCTACAATAAAACTCGTTGAGGAGAAAATCTATGAAGAAAAAAGGAATGAATATCACTGTCGGAATCTTTATTGGATTAGTGGCAGGGGTTATTGTTGGCATTGTGATGCCAGAATGGTTGAATACCGTATTGACGGTTATCGCAACGATTTACATGTCAGCTTTGAAAATGATGATTTTCCCACTGGTTTTTACAAGCTTAGTTATGGGAATCATTGGTATTGGAGATATCGCAAAAACCGGAAAAATCGGGCTTCATGCGATCTGCTGGTATACCGGAACGACGGCTTTGGCCTCTGGACTTGGTCTAGTTTTACCTAGAGTTCTACGTTTAGGTCAAGGTGCACATATTGTTGCTACTAAGACAAAAGTTGAAGCAGCTACTTTTACGGGTTTATTGGATACCTTAGAAAACATTATTCCTGCCAATCCATTTGAGGCATTTTCTACGGGGAATATGTTACAAGTATTAGCTTTTGCGGTCATTATTGGTCTTGCCTGTTTAGCCATTAAAGAAAAGGCTAAACCATTTGTGGACCTTTGTGATTCCGTCTATGAAATATCCATTTTTATTATTAGTAAGATTATGTATGTTACGCCAATTGGTGTCTTTGCGTGCATCGCAACGGTTATGCATTCTAATGGAGTTTCAACAATGATTCAATTGGCCCAAGTATTGATTGCGCTATATATTACATTCTATGTATATGCTTTTATCATTTATGGGGGTATGGTGAAATTTATTGGAAAATACAATCCAATTCAATTCTTTAAAGATGTAGCACCAGCTGGATTGAATGCCTTTGGAACTTGTTCTAGTAGTGCAACCATTCCTCTTTCCATGAAATGTGCAACTGAGAAAATTCATATTCCCGAAGAAATTACTTCTTTGACTTTACCTTTAGGCGCTACCATCAACATGGATGCAGTATCTATTTTAATGTCATTTATGATTACTTTCTTTGCCTCGGCCTTAGGTATTCAACTTTCTTTAGGCACAATGGTTACTGTATTAGCTTGTAATGTACTTCTAAGTATTGGAACGCCAGGTGTTCCTGGCGGTGCTATTGCAGCGTTTGCGGCCTTATGTCCCATTGCCGGTTTACCTACATCGCAAGTATTAGGCGTATATATTTCTATTAATACTTTATGTGATATGGGGGCAACTTGTGTCAACGTCTTAGGTGACTTGGCTTGTTCTACGGTATTAAAACATACCTTGCATTTGGAAAAGAAATAATTGACTTTGACAAAAAGGATAGTAATCTAGCAAGTGGGATTTAGAGGTGATCAATATGTCTAGTGCGATTCCTAAAAATCACATGGATGTTTTATGGCATGACTATACGACAACCGATGAAAAGAAGGTTCCTATTACGGAAGCGGATTTAATTGAAAAGTCATCAATTGTCGGTCGCTGTGGTCTGATGCTTTTATCTTGTGGAACAGGAGCTTGGCGAGTGCGCAGTTCCATGAATACTTTGTCCCAAGAGTTGGGTATCACTTGTACAGCAGATATAGGATTAATGTCGATTAATTATACTTGTTTTGATGGAACGCAATGCTTCACCCAAGCTTTGTGTTTGACAAATACAGGGGTAAATACATCAAAATTAAATCGCTTGGAAAAATTTGTTCAAGATTTTGCCGAAAATGAAAAACATATGACAGGCGAACAACTGCATTCTCGCTTAGATGAAATTGAACAGATTCATGGCCTTTATTCGCCAATTGCCTTAGGCTTGGCTTCGGCTTTAGCGTGTGGTGCCTTTACCTTTTTATTAGGCGGAGGGCCAATTGAAATGCTCTTTGCGTTTTGTGGCGCTGGAATTGGCAACTTTATTCGTTGTAAGTTGACGAAACACCATTTCACTTTATTTTTAGGTATTTTTGCCAGTGTGGCTTCAGCTTGTCTTGTTTATGCACTCTTACTCTATGGTACAGAGTCTTTGTTTGGCATAAATGCTTTACATGAATCGGGATATATTTGTTCGATGTTGTTTGTGATTCCTGGTTTTCCTTTTATTACCAGTGGAATCGACTTGGCAAAGTTAGATATGCGTTCGGGTTTAGAACGTTTGAGCTATGCATTGATTGTCATCCTGGTCGCAACTTTGACGGCATGGATCATGGCTATGTTGCTACATTTACAACCCAATAACTTCTTGCCTTTACAATTATCGATGGGGCAAGAATTGATCTTCCGAATCATTGCCAGTTTTTGTGGTGTGTTTGGCTTCTCTGTCATGTTTAACAGTCCCGTTCAACTGGCAGCTACAGCAGGCCTGATTGGAGCTATTGCGAATACGACCCGTTTAGAGTTGGCTGATTTGGGTCATTGCCCACCAGCTGTTGCAGCTTTTATTGGTGCACTATTAGCGGGATTATTGGCTTCTTTATTAAAGTCAAAAATTGGTTATCCAAGAATTTCTTTGACAGTTCCATCGATTGTTATAATGGTTCCGGGATTGTATTTGTATCGTGCAATTTATAATCTTGGTGCAATGTCTTTACAAAATTCGGCTTCTTGGTTCGCAAGTGCTATATTGATTATTCTTGCCTTGCCACTGGGTTTGATCTTTGCCCGTATTCTTACGGATCGAACTTTCCGGTATTGCACATAAAAACCCACATTGCGTGGGCTTTTTTATTTTGTTGTGAAAACAATTTGATTCGCTTTTTCAATATTTTGTTCTAGACGATCATGAAAATGTTTTAGATGTAAGAAAACACCTAATTCATCATAACGTTGTCCGCCTTCTTCCAGGCCATCTTGTCCATAATAGATAATGGCGTGTGGAAGTTGTTCCTGGAATTCCATCATCAAATCCCAAAGTGCGGCATACGCTTGGGCTTCGGTTTCTTTTTGGATGGTATCTGGGCATTCGTACAATAATAATATACCGGTGTATTCATCGGTTTTAAATGACTCAACTTGCATTGTATCTGGATTATAGCTGTGCTTTTTGCGATAGCCGTTGGCTAAATACATGTGCATGTGATCATGGGTTTTAAAGGCTTTTTTAAAGCGTTGATAATCTTTGGGATGCACTTTGATTTGATCTTGATCGAGTAGTTCCCCTTCTTCATTGGTTAATAGAATCGGATTTTGTTCGCCATCGGCATTGAATTTAAAAGGTGCGAGATGTGCTTGGCGCAATAAATCAAACATACTGTTTTGACAAATGGCCATTAAAAAGGCAGTTAAATCTTTATTGGCATAAGCGGATAGCAAGCTGGATACAAATTCCTGGGACGATAAATTGGCATGGACAACTTCATCACCAGACTCTAATTCTTCATAGAAGACTTGTTGCAGCTGACGACAAGCTTTGGGGTTGCTTAGGATCTTTTCAAAAAGCAATTCAGCTTTTTCTTCTCTGGGAAAAATTGTAGACATAGATATTCCTTCTTTCCAATTCCATAGTATAGTCTTTTGAAGATTTCTTAGCAAGGTGTCATCGTTGACAAAAAAGGGAGAAAAGACTATGATAAAAATACCTATGGGGGGTATATTGTATGTCATGTTGTGAACAACATCAATTTGTTCCAAGAGATGAAGAAGAGATTAAACAGCTCAAAAATCGGATTCATCGTATTGTAGGACAAATGAACGGAATCGAAAAAATGATTGAAGAGAATCGTTATTGTGGAGATGTTTTAATTCAAGTGGCGGCAATTGAAAAGGCCTTGCAGTCATTTGGCTATATTTTGTTGCAGAGGCATTTAGAAACTTGTGTAACCGAAGACATTAAAGCAGGCGATGAAACAATCATGGAAGAAGTTATGGAGCTTGTGAAAAAGCTGAAGTAGGTGGTATAGATGATTGAACGTTTTCAAGTAAGTGGAATGAGTTGTGCAGCTTGTCAGGCCAATGTGACCAAAGCGGTACAGAAACTCGATGGCGTAAACAATGTCGATGTTTCTTTGTTGGGAAATTCCATGAAGGTAGACTATGATGAAAACACAGTGGATGCGGATGCGATTATTGCGTCGGTAGAAAAAATTGGTTATGGCGCTAAGCGTAAAGAAGAACCTACATCCGCAAAGACACCTTCATCTCTACGTTTAGAATGGAATCAAAGACAAGAAAGTGCAAAAAAGGCTAGTCAAGAAGCACGTAAACGTTTATGGGCTTCGGTTATTCTAATGATTCCTTTAATGTATATTGCGATGGCAGAAATGTTGCACTGGCCTTTGCCAGCCATTCTAAGTGGGATGGAAAATCGAATGATTAATACTTTGGTGCAATTGTTGATGGCAACTGTTATCTTAATCATTCAAAAACACTTCTTTGTCGATGGGTTTAAAGGTTTACTACGAAAAGCACCGAACATGGATAGTTTGGTTGCTTTAGGATCGAGTGCCAGCTATCTTTATGCCTTGGCAATGACTTTTATAATGGCCTATGCGATGGGACGGGGCAATATGGAACTGGTTCATATGTCTAGTCACTCTTTGTATTATGATTCAGCGGCGATGATTGTAACCTTGGTTTCTGTAGGAAAGTATCTGGAGTCTCGTTCCAAATCGAAAACGGGGGATGCTTTGAGTCAACTGATGGATTTAACGCCGAAAAAGGCAACGGTTCTTCGTGACGGCAAAGAACAAGTCATAGCTAGTGAAGAAATTGTTAAAGATGATATCGTCTTGATAAAACCAGGCCAGCGTATTCCTGTGGACGGTGTTGTGATTCAAGGTGTAGGGTATGTCGACCAGAGTGCCATTACGGGCGAAAGTATGCCAGTTGAAAAACAAGTCGGCGATCAAGTATTATCGGCAACCATGAATGAAAATGGGGCATTTCAGTGCCGAGCTGAAAAGGTAGGCGATGATACAACCCTTAGTCAAATTATCCGTTTGGTCGATGAGGCAGGAACTTCGAAAGCTCAAATTGCCCGTATTGCGGATAAAGTAGCCGGCGTCTTTGTTCCAGTAGTTATGGGAATTGCCTTATTTACTTTTGTCTTATGGATGTTTCTATCCCAAAACTTCCAGACAGCTTTAAATAATGCCATTAGTGTATTAGTGATTTCGTGTCCATGTGCGCTAGGTCTTGCCACACCGATGGCTATTATGGTGGGAACAGAAAAAGCGGCACGTTTTGGAATTCTTTTGAAAAATGCCCAGAGTTTAGAAAACTTACATCGGATTGATACAATTGTTTTAGATAAAACCGGAACGATTACTTCCGGCAAGCCTTCGGTGCAAAAAGTACAATTATTTTCTGATCTATCGGAAACAGACTTTTTAGAAATGGCTGGAAGTATGGAACAGAATAGCCAGCATCCTTTGGGTCAAGCAGTTGTCAACTATGTCAAAGAAAAAGGTCTGAGTTTAAAGGCTTGTGATACTTTTGAGAATATTACAGGTCGGGGTGTACGAGCTACGATTCATCAAAAGAATTATCTTGCGGGCAACCAAAAGTTTATGGAAGAAAGTGGTTTAACTTTATCTTCTGAAGTAAAAGCAGAACTCGATGCCATGGCTTCTAATGGCCAAACCCCATTACTCTTTAGTGACACAAATAGTATTTTGGGAATGATTGGGGTAGCAGATACGATTCGAACAACTTCGCAACAAGCTATTCAAGCCTTTAAAAATAAAGGTATTCATGTTGTGATGTTGACCGGAGATAATCAGAAAACAGCTTTGGCATTATCGAAAAATCTAGCGATTGATGAAGTAATTAGTGAAGTGCTGCCTGCTGATAAAGAAAGTCAGATTCGGCGTCTACAAGCCCAAGGTAAATTTGTGGCAATGATTGGGGACGGAATCAATGATGCTCCTGCCTTAGTTCGTTCGGACATTGGTATTGCGATAGGCCAGGGAACGGATATTGCGATGGATTCTGCCGATGTGGTGTTAATGAAGAACAGTTTATTGGATGTGAATACCGCCATCGAATTATCCCAGGCAGTTTTGCGTAATATTAAACAAAACTTATTTTGGGCATTCTTCTATAATGTAGTGGGTATTCCACTGGCAATGGGTATTCTTCAACCATTTACTGGCTGGAGCATGTCACCTATGTATGGCGCAGCGGCTATGTCCCTATCAAGTATTTTTGTTTGCAGCAATGCTTGGCGCTTGCGTTTCTTTGAACCAAAAAAGATAGAAACGAAAGTTCAAGTATCCAAGCCGCAAGTTATATCAGCCCAAAGACCAACGATGCAAGTAACGATGCATGTAGATGGCATGATGTGTAACCATTGTGTCGCAACGGTAGAAAGTGCTATTCGCAAAGTGGCTGGTGTAAAAGACGTGAACATCACATTAGAAGATGGAATTGCGAAGATTACGATGGATGAAAAGACCAGTAAAGTAGCAATCCGTCAAGCTGTTGTGGATGCTGGATATATTCCAAGTGAAATAAAAAAGGAGGAAAAGAATATGTCAGAAAGTACAGTAAATCAAGTGAAGGTTGCAGATATGATGTGCAATCATTGTGTGGGTCATGTGAAAGAAGCTTTAGAAAAAGCGGGAATGCAAGAAGTGAATGTGGATTTGGAGACCAAAACAGCTTCTTTTGTCGGAGATAAAGAAAAAGGTATTGCCGCCATTCAAGAAGCTGGATACAAACCAGAAGCGTAATTTTTGCTTTACAGGAAACAAGCCGATTAGTCTTTATGTATGGGTTGATTGGCTTTTTTTATGTGCAGCGTACAGCTTGTTTTTTGGTTCTATTTAAAATATGTAGAAGTGACATGGACAATTCCTCAACAAAGATTGCTGCATAAGAATCAATAAGTAATCTTTGTCTTCTCGGGTTGAACAGAAAAATTGAGTTGTAATTGAGTTGTAAAAATGTAAACGCTATATTGTATGTGAAAAGCGGACAAATTTTGTTGAATTTTACGCAAAAGTAGTGATACAATACGATTAGGCGGAAGTGCGAGGAGGTGCCAATATGACTGGTACAGTAAAATGGTTTAATGCCGAAAAAGGTTATGGCTTTATTAAAGATGAAGAAGGAAAAGATATCTTCGTACATTTCTCATCAATTAATTCTGATGGCTATAAAACTTTAGAAGAAGGGCAAAAAGTTACTTACGATTTAGTAGAAAGTGACAGAGGGCCACAAGCTAAGAATGTAACGGTTGTTACAGACTAAGTTGGACATAGTATTACCTATGTCTTTTTTTTTACATTCTTTTGATGTTTTATTGGTACAATAGATTTGAGGTGATTTTATTATGCCAACTACTTATGCACATTGGCGTTTTGGGAATACTTGTATACCTACTTTGGATCAAGATCTTCAGACAATGATTCGTTCGAATCGTGAAGTTTTTGATTATGGTGTTCATGGACCGGATATTTTCTTTTATTATCATTGTCTAAAAGCCAATAAAATTAATGAATATGGAAATCAATTACATGATGCATCATATAAATCTTTATTGGAACAATTTGCGCAGAATTATTCTCCTGTGATGGATAAGATGGCTTATTTGTCCTATGTATTAGGGTTTACCTGCCATTTTGTATTAGATTCGTATTGCCATGGCTATATTGAACGAAAAGATGAAACTTCTACGGCAAGTCATGGAAAGATTGAATCGCAATTTGATCGTTACTTATTAGTTAAAGATGGCTATGATCCGATTAAAACTTCGGTGACAACATCGCTAAAGCCTTCGAAGTCAGTCGCAAATACTATTGCGGAATGTTTTCCAAATATTGGTCAGAAGGTTATCTATCAAACCATTAAAGATCAAAGAATGTATTTGAATCTATTAAAAGATTCCAGTGATATCAAACGCTTTGTGCTCGGACATGCTATGGATTTGGTCGGCGTTTCTTCTTTTAAAGATTTATTCTTAACTAAAAGCGAAGATCCTGTTTGTAAAGATTCCAATCTACGCTTAGACAAATACTTTGAGATGGCAAGTAAACATTATCCCGTTCTTGCACAAAATGTTGTGAATTATCTCGTTCATGGGGAACCTTTGATGGATTATTTTAAACATACTTTTGGACCAAAGGCGGATTATCAAACAATTCCAGTCTATTCGTATCAAGAAGAACAAGGGTATTCCGTGAATGAGCTACAGAAATAGGTGAGGAAAATGTCAAATTTTATTCGAACGTTAAATCAACTAAAACCCTTTCGGGATTTAAATGAACAAGAATTTAGTTGGGTTTTGTATGATGTGGGTAATTCAGCGTATACCATGTTAGCGTGTTCCTTGATTCCCATTTGGTTCAAGGCCGATGCCATTGGTGTTGGGCCAGGAAAGATTTCTTCTGATAACGCTACAGCGTATTGGGCTTTGGCAACTTCTGTAGTAACCATTGTGGTTGCTCTGATTGGTCCAGTATGTGGGGTATTGGCAGATCATAAAGATACAAAGAAATTCGTCTTTTCAACCAGCTTGGCAATTGGAATTATTGCCTGTATTCTCAATGGATTTGTGAGTTCCTGGTTTTTGTTCTTATTTGTCTATATTGTAACGAAAATTGCTTATCAGGCCTCGCTGACCTTTTATGATTCGATGCTCAATGATGTCGCAACCGAAGAGCGTAGTGATGTGGTTTCCAGCTATGGCTATGCATGGGGATATTTAGGTTCCTGCATTCCTTTTCTTATTGCGCTAGTTGCTTATATTGTCAGCGGCGGATTAAGTAAAGACTTCATGTTGTTTTCTCCGCAAGTTGGAAAAATTATCGGTTTTGGCGTAACGGCAATCTGGTGGCTGATTGTTACTATTCCTCTACTTAAAAACTATCAACAAAAATACTATGTACAAGATACTAAAGGAAGTGTTCGCAAAGTCTTCCAGAAGATTTTCGGTTCCTTAAAGCGTATTGCCAAAGAAGATAAAAAAGTCTTATATTTCTTAATTGCGTTCTTCTTATATATTGATGGAGTTGGAACGATTATCGATAACTGTATTAACCTGGGAACGGACCTTGGTCTAGATACAGTAGGACAAGTTGTCTTCTTATTATTGACGCAAGTTGTTGCGTTTGGTGGCTCCTTGGTTTTTGCTCGTTTATCGCGAAATCACAGTACGGTTTCGTTAATGAAAGTCTGTATTGTCGGTTATACCGTCGTTTGTATCTATGCTTTATCGTTACAGAGTTTATGGCAATTTGCGGTCATGGCTTTCGGCGTTGGTTGTTTCCAAGGCTCGATTCAATCTTTGTCACGTTCCTATTATGCCAAGATTATTCCTAACGAAAATGGAGGCGAATACTTTGGAATTTATGACATCTTTGCCAAAGGTGCATCTTTCCTTGGATCGTTTGTTATTTTTGTGGTAAAGAAGATTGGTTTATTAACAGGTGGTGTGTTTGAAATTGGTTCTTTTGCCTTTAAATCCATCAATGTAGCCATCGCATGTTTAGCTTTATTTTTCATTCTTGGTTATATTTTCCTTGGCAAATCGGATAAAGAAAGAAGAATTAATAATTGACAATTGGCGAGTTAGGCTCGTATAATGCACGTATATATTAACGAAGGCGTTATGTTCTTTAGAGAGCATAGCGCTTTTTTTATGGAAAGGTGGAAATATATATGGAAGCGAAAGGAATTAGAAAAGAAGCGTATGTGTGTGACAAGTATGTCGCAGGGAAGAGTACCGATGAGGTCATGGCCGATTATGGCTTGAAATCGGTTGTGAAGTTAGGGTCAAACGAAAATATGTATGCACCCTATCCAGAAGCATTGAAAGCCATGCAGTCGGAGTTAAACCGTATCAATATTTATCCCGAAAAGAACTATGTAAAATTAAAGGAATTAATTGCTGAAGATTATGGGGTAACAAGTGATTGGGTCAGCCTAGGACATGGAGCCGGAAATGTCTTAGATGAAGTCGCAAAAACCCTATTGGAAGATGGCGATGAAATTATTACTGGACAACAATCGTACTTGTTGTACCAACAAATCTCAAAAATCATGGGTGGAAAAGTTATTACCATACCATTAAATGAACAATATACGATTGAAACCGATAAAATCATTGCGGAATTCAATGAACATACCAAAATCGTTTGGTTATGTAATCCGAATAACCCAACAGGTTCCATTATTGATAAGACAACTTTTGAAAAGTTAGTCGATGCCTTGCCAGAAAGAGCTTGGTTGGTTGTTGATGAAGCCTATGCCGATTTTGCAGATCAAGAGGCATTGCCAAATGTCATTGATTACATCAAAGCGGGTAAACAAGTTATTTTGATTCGTACTTTCTCAAAATATCAAGGTTTAGCTGGTGCGCGAATTGGTTGTTTAGTCGCAAATCCAGAATTTGTGAACTGGTATGACACAGTCAGCGAACCATTTAATGCGAACCGTATGGGATTAGCTGCAGCAGTTGCTTTAATGGAACCAAAAGGCAAAGCCGAATGTAAAAAATATGGAGACTTGATTGCCAAAGATCGTGCCTGGTTGAATGAAGAATTGACTAAGTTAGGTTGTGTTTGTTCGCCATCACAAGCCAACTTTGTCTTCTTTAGTACCCCATATTTAGCGAGTGATGTAGCAGAATTATTACTTCAAAAAGGAGTTATTGTCCGTCCTTGCGGAGGTTGGGGATACGATAAACATATTCGTGTTTCTGTTGGTACGCATGAACAAAATGAAATCTTCTTAGAAAAATTAAAAGAAGCCCTAGAAGAATTGGCAAAGTAGGTGGACGTATGAGAGTAGCAATTTGTGATTATAAAGAGCCATTAAATCGGGATTTAGACATTGAAAAGAATGTCTTTAAAAAATTCTTAGGCGAAGATACGGAAATTACTTTGTATGTGCATCAAGGGGATCAAGAAGCGTTTAAAGAAGCCATTAAAGATGTCGATGGCATTCTTACTTCATATTTGGAGTTCCCAAAAGAAATCATTGAAAGTAATCCCAACTTAAAAGGAATTTCGATTGAAGCAACGGGTTATAACTTTGTCGATGCCGATGCTGCGCAAAAACAAGAAACTGCCGTTGCGGTTATTGGTGAGTATTGTACCCAAGAAGTAGCGGATACAACTTTGGCTTTGGTTTTAGCCGTAGCGCGTAAGTTAAAGCACTATGATCGTGAGATTCAATACAAACATAAATACGACTATAACTCAACCAGTGGCATGATTCGTTTAGAGGGTTCGACCTATGGAATTGTTGGTTTAGGAAAGATTGGTAAACAAGTTGCCAAGCGTGCGCAAGGTTTTGGCATGCATGTCATTGCATATTCTCCAACTTGTAAACCGGAAGTAGCGAAAGCTTTAAATGTTCGTTTGGTAGACAAAGATACCTTGTTGAAAGAAGCCGATGTCATCAGTTTACATCCGCGTTTAACACCGGAAACCGAAAACTTCTTAAATGAGGAAGCTTTTAATAAGATGGAAAAGAAACCCATTATTGTCAATGTGAGCCGTGGGGCCATGATTGATGAAGCGGCTTTAGTAAAGGCTTTGGATGAAGGTAAAGTTTTTGGCGCTGGTCTAGATGTTTTAGTCGAAGAAACAAATGAAAATACTTTAAAGTCACCATTGGTTGGTCGCGAAGATGTAGTTTTGACTCCCCATATGGCTTTCTATTCGGATTTCTCCTTATATGAATGTCAGCGAATCGGAGCGGAAAACTTGTGTTACATCTTATTGGGCCAACAAGATAAAGTCTTCCGAATGGTCAATGATGTAGACGCCACACGCTTTAAGAAATAAAGTAGGTGATTTTTTGAAACAATTTTTCCAAGAAATTGATAAAAAAATATATTTCATCAGTTTTGCGATTGTTGGTGTGATGATTTTAAGCCTGATCTTTATACCAAATGGCGTTTCCGCTCTTATCACGACAGCGTATCATTTCTGTATCAATCAGTGTGGCTGGTTATACATTGTCGTAAATGTGTTTTGTTTCGGATTATTCTTTTATTTCTATTTTGGAAAATATGGAAACATTAAATTTGGTAAACCCGAAGATAAACCGCGTTTTTCAACCTTTAGTTGGGCAACGATGATTTTTACCTCTGGGGCCGGATCAAGTACCGTGATTTTAGGTTTTGTCGAACCGATTTATTATTTGAAGACTACACCTTTTCATGTGAAACCAATGTCTAATGAAGCTTTTGAATTTGCCCATATGATAGGGCAATATCATTGGGGTTTGAGTGCTTGGGTATTCTATATCCCCGCTGCTGTAGCGATTGGATATATGTTGTATTGTCGCAAAAGTGATGATGTGAAATTATCGAATACACTAACGCCATTATTTGGTAAACATTTCAAGCACAGTGTGTTTGGTAAGATCATCGATATTGTGGTTGTCTTTGGTATTATTGCTTCCATTACCACTTCTTTAGGCTTAGCGGTTCCGGTTATGTCAAAACTGATTGCGCAAGTCTTTGGGATTGCCGATGGAACGGGTTTACGAATCTTAGTCTTTGTGATTTGGTTTTGTATCTTTGGATGGAGTGTATTTAGAGGGTTGGATCGTGGCATTAAACAATTAACCAACTTGAATATGTGGATTATCTTTCTTTTCTTGTTGGTGATGGCGGTGCTTTTCCCTTTCTCACATATTTGTGAGATGGAACTCAACAGCATTGGTTTATATATTGAAAAGCTGCCACGGATGATCTTTAATACCGACCCTTTTGGAAATCAAAAGTTTGTGCATAATTGGACCTTGTTCTATTGGGGCTGGTGGTTATCTTTCTTGCCAATTATGGGAATTTTTATTGCCAAAGTATCCCGCGGACGAACGTTAAAACAAGTCATCTTAGGACAAATGGTTTATGGTTCTTTGGGCTGTTGTTCCTTTTTGGCCTTACTTGGTGGATATAGCCTTTATTTACAACATAACCATATTGTCGATTTGGTTTCGATTCTTCAAACTCAAGGGAATGCGGGCGTTGTCTATGCGATTATGCGAACGCTTCCCTGGAGTACGATATGGATTGTGTTGTTGATTGTTTTATGTTTTGTGTTTCTTGCCACAACGATTGATTCGACAGCTTTGGTTTTAGGTTTAGCTTCTTGCAAGAAGCTGGATCCAGAAAAAGATCCGCATTTATTTAATCGCTTTAGTTGGGCCATTGCAGTATTTGCGATAGCGATTGGATTGACTTTTGTTGGTGGTTTGGAATTGATTCAAAAATTTGCGATTGTTCTAGGTTTTCCTTTGATCTTTATTGTTTTCCTAATTACAGCTTCGGTTTTAAAAGCTATGAAAGAAGATTATGGGGATATGGATGCTCAGGAAATCATAGCGCATTGTCAAATATGTCGAAAGGAAGGGAATAAATATGAGTAGTACAGCGAAAAAATATTTAACGCTTATTGTATTAGGACTTGCCGGAGGTTCTATTTATATATTTCCATATTTAAAATATGTATTTTATGGGCCTTTGATGAAAGTTCTTCAGATTACGGATTCACAATCGGGTTTCTTATTATCTATGTATGCGATTGGATGTGTCATTCTATATATTCCAGGCGGAATCTTAGCGGATAAAATGCAGCCGAGAAAGGCTTTGGTTTTATCGCTTGGCTTGGCAACGCTATTAAATCTTGCGTTTGCGGCTTTGGTTTATATGCATTTGGATCCACATACGACATATATGGTTAGTTGTGTTATCTGGTTCTTAGATGCCTTTGCCTCGGCTTTTGTCTTCTGGACGGCCATTTTAAAAGCGATTCGAATGATTGGAACCGAAGAAGAACAAGGTCGGATGTATGGAATCTATTATGCAGCGAATGGTACAACGGCTGCTGTTGTAGCTGCTGTAAACCTCTGGGCATATAACCTGGGTGGTGGCGATGCCAATATGCAAAATGGTTTCTTCTTTGCCTTGATTTCTATGGCTGTATTTACAGCTGTTGCGATTGTTGGTATTTTACTCTTACTTGATAAAGACAGTAAAAAAGATCTTTCAACAGATGCTACGGATCAATTCCATTTTTCTGATGTCTTTGCGGTATTGAAGATGCCTGCGGTTTGGATTGTTTCCATTATTATGTTCTGTACCTATGGTGTCTATTCTTGTGCTTCTTATTTCACACCTTATTTAACCGATGTCGTTGGATTCTCTACGACTTTAGCTGGCGTATTCTCAGTTATTCGTACCTATGTAGTTATGTTAGTTGCTGCACCATTAGGGGGATGGCTAGCCGATAAAGTATTTAAATCGACTTTGGCATGGTTCCGTGTCGGTGGCGCCATTCTTGGCGTTTCGATTGTTCTAGTTATTTTATTAGGAACAAAGGCGAATGCGATGTTGATTGGTTTATTGACCTTGATTCCTGGTTTATTTGCGATGTGCTTATATGGGGTACAATTCTCTACGATGCATGAAGTAAATATTCCTATTAAAGTAGCTGGAACGGCCATTGGAATTGCGTCTATTATTGGATATCTTCCGGATATGTTTTTGAGTACATGGTTTGGAAAAATCATTGAAAACAATGCCGGAGCCAGTGGATACTTCCAAATTTTCTGGATTTTGGCCTTCTTCTGTGTCGTAATTGTTTTGGGTTCGGCAATTCTATATGCGAAATATGTAAAGCCGACTAAGGCAAAATAAATGCGTTTTCTTACAGGTTGACTTCGGTTAACCTGTTTTTTTCTTGTGAAATTATGATATAATTCTACATGTTTTTAGATAGGGAGAGATGAGATGATTCAATTTTTTAAGTCGAATATTGAGCCAAACAAGAAAATTCGATGGGTAGAAATTGCGTTAGTCGTATTGATGCTCATTGGCTCAATTTCATCCGTTTGTTTAGGACTTTCCAAAGTTCATGGAGATATGGGAACTGTACAATATAAGCAGACCATTGAAATGACAAGAAGTTCAGAAGATGAATGTGATGAAGATTCTACCGTTTGTGATGTAACGTATGCCCAAGGCAAAAAAGAAATGGTGGTTCCTTATACCTATGAGGATTATACAAAGCTTGATCAAAAACAGATTACAGCTTATGTATATGAAACCGCAAATGGAACCCAGTTGTATTTCAATCATAAAGATGTAAGCAATAAGGAAATGCATCACGCGTATAAACAAACGATGGCCAATCAAACGATGTCAATTTTTAATTTAGGAACGTCGTTGTTGATTTTGGTTTTATCCGTAAGTTTGATTTTGTTGTTCTCAAAGCAATTTACTACGTATGAGAAATCCTGGTTCTTATCTATTATGGTTTTGGCTACGATTTTCTCGGTTTTATTCCCCGAAGAAAGTGCCAATGGTGTTAATGGAATCTGGATTATGTTGCTGTATCTATTAGATACGTTCTTCAATATTCTTTGTGAGTTATTGATATCTAAGCAGTCAAGGTACAATTTCCTGGTTTCGATTGTCGTAGAAATCCTAGAGATTTTGATTTGTGTTGTCTTGATGTATCGTTTTGCGACGATGGTTGTTACTTTATGTTTCTGGTTGCCAATTGATATTATCAGTTACATCAACTGGACAAAACATAAAGATGACGAAGAAGAAGAATTAACGATGGTACGTCGTTTAAAAGGTTACCAAGAAGTTTTAGTTATCCTTGCCATTATTGTATGGACAGTTGTCGTTGGATATTTCATTAGTGGATTAAACATCGCAACAGATTTCTATCACAATAAATCTTTGGAGACAGTGATTACTTACATTGATGCTTGTGCTTCAGCAGTAGGTATTGCCAATGGTTTATTTATTTTCTTCCGTTTAAGAGAACAATGGATTGCCTGGTATATTTGTGCCATTTTAGAAGGAATTATTAACATTCTATCTGGCCAATATGTCTTGTTGATCTTAAAAATCGGTTATATTACCAATTCTACTTATGGCTATATTAAATGGAGTAAATATATCAAAAGTCATCAAGAAGACAAGAAGATGACAATCTTTTAATTGAGTCGGTTGGATAAAATTGATACAATAAAGCCGAAAAAGAGAAATAGGAGTGATTAATATGGCAATTAGTGCAGGAGATTTTCGAACTGGATTAACATTAATCGTGGATGGAGATCCATGGGTTGTTTTAGATTTCCAACATGTAAAACCTGGTAAAGGTGCAGCAATTTTAAAAACGAAGATGAAGAACTTGAAGACAGGTTCTACACAAGAAAGAAACTTTAATGCTTCTACAAAGTTTGAACAAGCGAACATTCAAAAGAAAGCCGCACAATATTCTTACGAAGCAGATTCTATTTATTATTTCATGGATATGGAAACATACGATACATATGAATTGTCGGAAGATCAAATTGGCTTTAATAAATATTTCTTAGTGGAAGGCGAAGAAGCTTCCTTAGTCTTCTTTGAAGGAATGTTACTTTCTGTTTCGGTTCCTGAAAAAGTAGAATTAACAGTAGCTGAAACCGATCCTGCAATCAAAGGGGCACCTAGTAACCAAACCAAAGATGCGGTTACAGATACAGGATTAAGTCTTCGTGTTCCTCAATTTATTGAACAAGGCGAAAAAATCGTTGTATTCTCAACGGATGGAAAGTATGCAGGAAGAGCTTAATAAAGCTCTTTTTCTTTTATGAGACGAGTTGTTTGTATAACGGGAGCAGCCAAGGGAATTGGCAAAGCAATTGCTCTAGAATTGGCGAAACATAACTATGATGTAGTGATTAATTATCATACTTCAGAAACAGCAGCCTTAGCACTACAAAAAGAGATTCAAGAAACATACCAGGTTTCTTGTCTGGCCATTCAAGCCGATGTCAGTCAAGAAGCGCAAGTGGACAAGATGTTTACGCAAATTGAAACCCAGCTAGGTCCAGTCGATGTTTTGATTAATAATGCTGCGATTGATTTATCGAATCTATTTTATTTAAAAACTGCGGAGGAATTTCGTGAAACGCTTGATGTCAATGTCGTAGGGGCTTTTAATTGTGCCAAGCGTGTGGGACATAAGATGTTGGAAAGAGAATATGGGCGTATTGTCAATATTGCTTCGACCAATGGGATGAATACGTATTATCCTATGTGTCTGGACTACGATGCTTCAAAAGCCGCTTTAATTTCCTTGACGCATAATTTAGCTTTTGAATATGCACCTTATGTGCATGTCAATGCGATTGCGCCTGGTTTTATTGGAACGGAAAGTGAATTAGATGGCTATGATGAAGAATTTCTCCAATCGGAACAAGAAAAGATTCTTTTGAAGCGATATGGGAATCCCGAAGAGGTTGCGTATTTGGTTCGCTTTTTAATTAGCGATGAGGCAAATTATATCAATAATACGATTCTTCGTATTGATGGAGGCCAAGTAGGCAGCTGCTAATGCCAGATAAATAACCAATTATGCCATTTTCCTTGTGGGATAAAAAAGTCTGACTATACTAAGAATTGTAAAAAGAACTTGGTTAAAGCCAATCGCAAATCACTAGAACATGTAAAAAATAAGAGGATCAGTAACAACTGAGAAAGCCTGAGATTGATAGAAAGAAAGGATATCAAATATGGTCATTTGGAACCTCCTAAAGTGATACAAAGCGAGTTGGTAAACATAAAAAGAAGCGAATCAGAAAGATTTGCTTCTTTTAATTTGTGACACCATGATGCGCGGCATAACTTGTACTTGTGATAGGTAAGAATGTATAGCCGTTTTCTTTATAGTATTTAATGATTTTTGGTAAGGCTTCAACGGTGGTGTTCTTGGCATCGGTATCATGGCAAAGAATGGTTACTACATCTAAACCATTCGTTTTTGTCGCATTCTCGACAAGTTGTGATGCCGGAACATTGTTGCCTGAAGCATCGGTCGAATCGACATTCCAATCGTGATATTGATAGCCTTTGGCTTCCAGATCATGGGTTAGTTTAGTCATGATTCCCTTACAGTAATTCTTAGAAATACTGTTGGAAGATCCTCCAGGGAAGCGAACGATCATCGATTTATGCCCGGTTACTTTTTTAACCATATCCTGGATTTTCTTTAAGTCATCCATATATGTTTTTTCATTGGTATAGATGGAATAGTCATGGGTATAACTATGGAGCGCTATCGCATTGCCTTGTTTATACGCTTTTTTGATGATGTCATTCTTACTTTGATTGGTACCTGTCACAAAGAAGGTGGCATGTACTTTATTGTCTTTTAGGATTTTTAAAATTTTCTTGGTGTTATCACTTGGCCCATCATCGAAGGTCAAGTAGACGATTTTATCGTATTTATCGGTATCATTTAAGGAAAGTTTTACCTTTCTTTTAAGGACACGTTTGTTTCCTGAACGATCGGTTATGGTATATTTAATGGCGTATGTTCCTTCGTTATCGTAATCGACTTTTGAATCATCAATTTTTACTTTTGGATTGGGATCGTAGTCATCGATGACGGTAATATCATTTTTATTGATTTTCTGACCTACTATGCCAACGATTTTGTTGGCTTTTTTTATGGTCGGTGCCTGGGTATCGTTGTATCGGGATAAAGTCGTCTCTTTTTGGGTACTGTTTCCACTGGCATCGGTTGCCGTAATAAATACTTTATATTTTCCTTCTTGTTTCTTATCATTTTCAATTTGTTTTGTGACTTTTACCTTAGATGCATCACGCACTTTTTCGACAAATTCTAAAGCTTTAGGGGTTCCAACGGTATCGGTTTTAATGGACCGAAGTTTTAAAGTTGGTGCTTTGGTATCTTTGATTTGATAGGTTGCATCCTGACTTTTATTTTTATAGGTATAGGTAATCGTTTGGGAACCCTTTTTTTTCGGATTGATGGCTTTATTGATTTTGACATCTTTTTTATCCCCTAAAAATACGCTCTTTACATTATCCATGGCATCATAGGGTTCTTTGTATTCCACAATGACGTTTTTCTTTTGAAAACGGATCGGATGAATGATATGGTCAGCCAAGCTATAAATGCCAAATAGAATGCATAGACAAGCTAAGGCTAAAATGGCTCGATGTATCCACTTTTTCTTGTTTTTATGTTTTTTCTTTTTCATATTTCCTCGCAAGGAACATTATACTATAGGGCGTTCTTTTAAAACAAAGAATTTGTGAATTATTCCTTGGGTTTCATGATAGAATAAACACTAGATAAAGGAGATCAAACATGAAAATACTCGTTGTTGGAAAAGGTGGACGTGAGCATGCGTTGGCATTGGCATGTTCTAAGTCTCAATTGTGTACAGCCTTGTATGCAGCACCAGGAAATCCTGGTATGGCAAAATTTGCGACTTGCGTGGATATCAGTGATTCGGATATTGATGCATTGGTGACTTTTGCGCAAGAAAACGAAATTGATTTAACTGTAGTAGGACCTGAAGCAACTTTGGCTTTGGGGATTGTAGATGCATTTCAAGCTAAAGGCCTAAAGATTTTTGGGCCAACGCAAGCGGCTACGCAAGTGGAGTCCAGCAAGGATTTCGCCAAAAAGATTATGGCAAAGTACCATATTCCAACAGCTGCTTACCAAACTTTTGATCAATTGGAATCTGCAAAAGCGTATGTTTTAGAACAAGGGGCACCGATTGTTATTAAAGAAGATGGCTTAAAAGCAGGAAAAGGTGTAACGGTTGCCCAAACAGTTCCAGAAGCTCTAGAAGCTTTGGAAATCGCATTTGCGATTCCAAACAATAAAGTTGTGATTGAAGAATGTTTAGTAGGTTTTGAGTTCTCTTTGATTTCTTTGGTACATAATCAAACGGTTATTCCTTTAGAAGTAGCCCAAGACCATAAAGCGGTCCATGATGGTGATAAAGGGGCGAATACAGGCGGTATGGGTTCTTACAGCCCTGTTAAAAAGATTACTCCGGCTTTAAAACAAGCGGCATTGGATGAAGTGATTTGTCCGATGGTTGATGCGATGCAAAAAGAAGGCGTTCCATTTACGGGCTTTTTATATGGTGGCTTAATGCAGACCACAGATGGCGTAAAGACTATTGAATTTAATGCACGTTTTGGTGATCCCGAAGCAGAGGTTATCTTACCTAGACTGGAAAGTGATTTTGTTCAGGCGATGTTAGATGTTTTAGAGGATAAAGAAGTGAAACTACAATGGACTAATCAAGTGAGTCATGGTGTTGTAATGGCTTCGACAAATTATCCCGCAAGTTCTACCAAGGGCGCTAAAATTACGATTCCTGAAGATTTAAATGGATATGTTTACCATATGGGAACAAAAGTAGTCGATGGAGATCTTGTGACGGATGGAGGTCGCGTTTTGATGGTGACTAATATGGCAGATACATTAGAAGAAGCTTTTGAAAAAACGTATGCCGATGTAGAACGTATTCAATGTGATGAATTATTCTATCGTCATGATATTGGAAGAAAGGATATGGACTAGTATGCCAACAGATTTAGAGATTGCACAAAGTGTGACTATGCAGCCTATTACAGAAGTTGCTCAAAAAATGGGAATTCCTGCCGATGATTTGGAATTATATGGAAAATATAAAGCTAAATTATCTTTTGATTTTATTAAACAATTAGAGAAAAAAGAGTCGGGGAAACTGATCTTGGTTACGGCTATCAATCCAACACGTGCCGGGGAAGGAAAGAGTACGACGACAGTTGGGCTAGGAGATGCTTTAAATCGTTTGAATAAGAAAACGATGATGGCTTTACGTGAACCTAGTTTAGGTCCTGTCTTTGGTTTAAAAGGTGGTGCAACAGGTGGCGGCTATGCCCAAGTTGTTCCAATGGAAGATATCAACTTACATTTTACCGGGGATATGCATGCGATTACGACAACCAACAATTTAGTTTGTGCTTGTTTAGATAATTCTATTCACCAGGGAAATGTATTAAATATTGATCCTGCTTCGATTACCTTTAAGCGTTGTTTGGATATGAACGATCGTACTTTGCGAGACATTACGATTGGTCAAGGTTCAAAGGCCAATGGGGTAGAACGCAAGGATGGTTTTAATATTACGGTTGCCAGTGAAATTATGGCGGCATTGTGTTTAGCCGATGATTTAATGGACTTAAAACAACGTTTTGGAAAGATGTTGGTTGCGTATACCTATGATGGTCAACCTGTTACGATTCACGATTTAGGTATTGAAGGCGCTATGGCTATGGTTATGAAAGATGCTATCTTGCCAAATGTGGTACAGACTTTAGAACATAATCCGGTATTAATTCATGGTGGCCCTTTTGCGAATATTGCCCATGGATGTAACTCAGTAATCGCAACAAAAGCCTGCATGAAATTAGCTGATTATACGATTACCGAAGCTGGTTTTGGGGCGGATTTAGGTGCTGAAAAATTCTTGGATATTAAATGTCGATTTGCGGGCTTGCAGCCAAATGCGGTTGTGATTGTAGCTACAATTCGGGCTTTAAAACAACATGGTGGTATTGCCTTAGAAGATTTACAAGAAGAAAATGTAGATGCACTTTTGGCTGGTTGTGCAAATTTAGCGAAACATATTGATACGATCCAACAATTTGGTCTTCCTTACGTTGTTGCGATCAACCAGTTTGCGACGGATACCGATGCGGAAATTGAAGCCTTAGAAAACTGGTGTAAAGAGAATGGTCATCCAATGTCCTTATCTCAAGTTTGGGCAAAAGGTGGCGAAGGAGCCCTGGATTTAGCCCAAAAGGTTATTGATTTATGTGAACAAGAAAATACCTATGCACCATTGTATGATGTGAATTTATCGATTGAAGAAAAAATTGATATTATTGCTAAAAAAGTATATGGCGCTGATGGGGTTACTTTTACCGATGAAGCGAAGGAACAGATTGAAACCTTTAAGCGTTTTGGTTGGGATAAAATGCCAATTTGTATGGCAAAAACCCAAATGTCTTTAAGTGATGATGCGAAGTTAATGGGACGTCCAGAAGGATTTACGATTACGGTCCGTGAATTACGTCCAAGTTTAGGGGCAGGATTCATTGTAGCCTTAACGGGGAAGGTCTTAACAATGCCTGGTTTACCAAAACATCCATCGGCTTTAGATATGGATATTGACGAAAATGGAAAAATAACTGGATTATTTTAAGAAAATGCCTCACAATAGTGGGGCAGACTTGCAGGAGTGGCGGAACGGCAGACGCGCTGTCTTCAGGCGGCAGTATCTTATGATGTGAGGGTTCAAATCCCTTCTCCTGCACCATAAATAGTAAAAAACCTTGTCTAAGACAAGGTTCTTTTTAATTGATGAAGGAATTGATTAATTGACTGACAAAGGATTTTAATTGATCAAACCAGCCGTTGGCCTTTGCCTTATCCACTAAACCACCAAGTTGGCCTTTTAATTTATTTAATTGATTAAGGACTTCTTGTGAATCAACGGCACCACTATTTTGATAACGGCTCGCAAAATCAATGAGTTTATTAATATCGTCTTGTGAAATAAGGTCGCTTAAATTGTATTTCTTTAAAGCATCGTTGACGATTTGTTCGACTTGTTCAGCCGTTGCAGCATTTCCTTGATTTTGTTTGATTTCGGCTAATTGTTGTTTGACGTCAATGATTGCCTGATCTAACTTGCTGGAATCAAAATCGGAATTCGAAGCATTGTTTTGAGCAATTTCGTTGGTTGTTTCTAGTTCTTCTTGGGCAACCTGCGTACGTTGAGTATCTAACGTTTCTCCACTGAGTTCCAAGGCCTTATAGACACCCGTCAAAGCGGATTCTCCGGTTGCTTGGGAAAGCGAAGCAACATCGATTTCACAATTGCTGACCCCAGCTGTAATGGCTGCATTGGCATATTGGTTTGAGGTAATCTGGGTAATGTTGTTTGGTGTTAAAATATTGACTTTAACCCCATTTCCCGTATCCTTTTTGACCATAACATTGGAAATTAATATCGAAGTAGAATAACTGTTAATGCCTAAGTATCTTGCTACATCATCACCGGTTACAGTAGTTTCATATGCATCGTTTGCGCTGATGCCAAACTCATCGCGAACTTGTTCGATTTGGCTTTGGTTAAGTCCGCCACCAAAGGCTACATAGGTAGATTGTTCGGCTGCAAAGGTAGGCACAATACTAGATAGAGTAAGCATAGAACTGATAGCTAAGCTAGCAAATAGATTTCTTTTTTTCATTTTGCAATCCTCCTTTTCGGATATATGCAGAAGTTATAGCATGAAAGAATTTATTTTGACAATCCTTTTTTGATAAATCCAAAGGTGAAGTGTTCTCCGGTCTTTTTCCCGTCGCGGCGGTAGGAAAAACAACAAGCATTTGGCTTGGTATCGTACTGGCTGGGATAGATTTGCGTAATGCCATGTTTTTGTAGCATCCGGATATTCATTCCCTGGTTATCGATAAAGGCTTTATCGTTTGGCATAAGCTGCAAACAATCGGTCATATCGATCTGATTGGCTTTCAATTGTTCGACAACTTCCATACCGACTTCTAAAGTCGAGTACAACAAGCTTGGAGAAAAATACGCTTTGGTTGTTTTCGGATGTAATAAGCCTTTGTCGATAAGTTCGTTAACGGTTTTATCGGTTATGGCTTGCACGGTTCCTTTCCATCCGGAATGAATGGCAGCAATACAAGGTGTACTTTCGTCAACTAATAAAAGGCCTACACAATCGGCGGTAAAAACGCCAATTAAAACATTGGGTTCCGTTGTATAAACGGCATCGATATTTAGCAGGCTGGAAGCAGCATCAAAAGCACCTTTGCCTTGATCTTCCTTTGTGACACGGGCGATGTTGGCGGTATGTTTCTGCCAAGGTAAGGCCCAGTTTTCCAGGGGTAATTGAATTTCTTCGGCTAGTTTCTTGCGGTTTTGCAGCACATCTATGGGGTTGATACAAACATGTAAAGCCATGTTGTTGGCTTCCGGTAGAGCTGGATCTCGCATAGTCGTTGCAGCATAAATTTGCTGGTCATTTTGATAAATAATTTTGTTCATGGTCTCATTCTATCATGAACTTTGTGTGACTTTGTCAAAAGAATTAGTAAAAAATTTGACAGAACAATTGAATGATGATAGTATCTAACTCGTTCATGGGGTGCTAGCTCAGCTGGGAGAGCGCTTATTTGCTTGCAAATAAGAGGTCAGTGGTTCAAGCCCATTGCGCTCCACCATTTAAACTACAAGCAATCTTCGGATTGCTCTTTTTTTATGCCTTTTTCCAACAATTTGATAAAATGACAAGTATGTTAAAGAAAATATTTTGTCTATTGTTAATTCTTATGTTGTCTGGTTGTCAATCTAGTACTATTGCCAATCCATGGATCGATTATGCATCTATAGCGCAGGCAAAAAAGAATCCAGATTTTTTGTTGGTAGATGTACCAGAAACTTATGAAGGAGAAGCGATTTCCTATATTGGTTATTTAGCGGATGGGGATCTGTCCGAAGTAATCTATGGAGACCAATACTGTGTTTTACGGGCCGCCAAAGGAAATGCGAATATCTCAGGCGACTATAACGATTATGCGCGAAAAGATAAGCGAACATTAAATGGAGTCAAAGTAGAACTTTTTGCCATCAGCGACAATAAATCCGTGGATTGTTATAACTTGGCTAAGTGGCATAAAGGGCAATATTCCTATTCTATGTATACGGAAAATGGCATGAGTCTAAAAACAATAGAGAAATATATGGAGAGGTTATCCTATGGAAGCATGCACTAAAAAGTATTTTGATTTATCTTGGGCTTTTTTGAAAAGTTATATTGGTTTGCCTTATGCGGATTTAATTGAAAGATATACGGAGTACCCAGAAGATTGTGTTTTAGAAGAAATCGATGGTTATTGCTTCCTTGCTTTTACGTATGGTCTAGTTCCAGGCTTAGAGCGTTGTATTGTTTTAGTGTATGAGCAGGAACAAATCATTGCAGACTGTTCTTATATGGTGGCAACAATGGATGATGTTATGAAAAAAAGGGCAATCTATGATGCGATTACCCTTGATTCAGATTGGTCAAATTTAGAACATTTTACCCTGTGTAACTATATGTTTGATTTGCCTTATCCGTATTATCCATGTGAATCCAGCCAAAGTTTTGATGGATTGGCGCTCTTTTTTACCAATGCCTATGTAACAAAAGCGTATCGTAGGCAGGGCCTTTTCTTTCAAATGTTGGATTGTTGTAAAGAAATGGCTTTACGCTATCAAACAGGAGATACCTTGCTTTATTCGATTTTCTCTTTGGATCCTGATATTCCCTGCTATGGACCTGATACCAAAGCGGAACCTTATTACTATTCTATGAAAGATGAACCAACACGTTTATTGAATGCATCCATTCTTGCTAAGCGAGGGTATGAGAGTGTTCGCTTAGAAGATGAAGAAGAAAACGATGGTTCGAAACTTTGGTATGCCTTATTAAAGGAAAAAGAACACATTGTTGAAATCGATACCATCTAGTGGATACAACATTGTGCTGGTTTATAGCCTTGTGCTTCTAAATGATCAATGGAATCCTGGACTTCTTGTCGATTGCGCGGAGCAATGCGGGATGCCATACGACACGAAGCCAAATGGAATTTCTTGCTGGAAGTATTTAATATTAAATCTCTTGTAGCGGAATGTGAAATGTTTCCGCTAAGCGTATCTTCGGAAGTACCCGTGATTGTCGGATATCCGGTTTTATAATCAATGGAAACGCCATCTTGGACATTATATAAATAAACATTTAAAGCCAATCCCTGGCCTTGATCTTCTACCGACCAGGCTTCTAAACTCAATCCGTTACAAACTAAGTTTTGTCCGCGAAAGTCGGGTGTGACTCGATAGATGACATGATTGCCGGATTGCCGGACATAACGAAGGATATCTGCTTCGAATAAAGTCATAACATCTTGATTCATTTGCACTGTTCCCGTAATTAGATTCCGGGATTCATCATTTAAACCGGATTCGGCATAACCCAATAGATGACAGCGATTGTATACATAGCGATTTCCTTGCTTTTTCTGATGCCATCCCGAAGGATATACTTTATGAATATCACCCCGATCTTTTGAAGGAAGGCAGTTTTTATCAAATACTTCAAGCGCAGGGCCACATCTTCTTAGCTCATCTAAATCGGATAGTGCGATTTTATTTGTGGTCTGGCTCTTTTCTTCCTCAGAAAAATAGGGCTGATTATCGTTCATAATAATAAAAGGATCACCAGAATAGTCTGGTATGGTCTCAAAAGGATAAGCTGTATTGGATTGATAGCTTTGTACCGGAATTTTGGTTTCCGCAAAAGTTACTGGAGTAAAGAGTGATCCAGTAAGGATGAAGCATAAAAGAAAGACGATGAAAGAGAATAACTTTTTCATAATAGATTCCAACCTTTCCAGGTTTATTATACAAAAAAGGAAGCATTTCAAGAACTTCATGTGAATGGTTCTTTTTTTGTAAGGGCAAAGTGAAGTGTTGGAATTCTAACAGGATTCGATGAATCTTCTCTTGGTCCAAATAAAAATAAGCATAATACTTACCTCCTGGATTTTTTTCAAATCTTGTATGCTTACATTAGATATAACGGAAGAGATAAAAAAGGTTGTAAAAAATCTTTTTTCTTTTTGCAGAAAATAGCACTTTTCTATTGACGGTGCTAATTAATATGGTATACTTTTAGCAGACATGGAATAAGAGTGCTAGAAGGAGGTTAGCATGGCGGAGTTAACACAACGACAAAAAGTGATATTTAAAACGATTGTAGAAGAGTTTACACGCTGTGCGGAACCGATTGGATCAAAAACTCTGATGGACGTTTTAGATTTTCCGGTTTCCTCGGCTACAATTCGTAACGAGATGGCAAAACTGGAAAAGCTGGGACTTCTTGAAAAAACACATACATCCAGCGGTCGGATTCCTAGTCAAAAGGGATACAGATATTATGTTGAACATCTAATGGTGACAGATTTGGATTTGCCAACGAAAAATTCCTTGCAGCAAGTCTTTAGCGAACGGCATTTCTCTTTAGAGGAAATCGTTGATAAGAGTTGTGCAATGTTAAGTGATATGACGAATCTAACAAGTATTGTCTTAGGACCAGATGGTTCCAAACAAACTTTGCAGAGTGTTCAGATGGTTCCTATTAATGCACAGAGTGCTGTGGCAATTATTGTTACGGATTCTGGACATGTGGAAAACAAGATTTTTTCCTTTAAACAAGATGTAACACCAAAAGATTTACAAACTTGTTGTGACATCTTTAATAAACAACTAAAAGGAACACCAATTTCTGAAGTTGTGAATAAAATGGAAGAAATTCGACCACTGATGAGTGCACAAATCAGTCGCAGTGAAGTGTTGTTTGAAGCATTTGTGACAGCGTTTATGAAGTTCGCAACCGAAAAGGTAGCGGTCCATGGACGAAGCAATATGCTGTATCAACCGGAATTTTGTAACTTGGATAAGTTGAAAGAATTGATGTCCGTTCTCGAAAATGGGGATCTATTTCAGAAATGGACTGATCAAGCAGGAAATGTTGCGATTCATGTAGGACAGCGAAATGAAGTATTACAGATTGGTGATGTTTCGGTCATTTCAACAAAGTTCCATTATAACAGTGAAGAAGAAGGGCAATTGATGGTCGTTGGACCAAATCGAATGCAGTATTCGAAAGTCGTTGCCTTAATGGATTATATGAGTGATGTAATTGAAGATGTATTTATGGAAGGAGGTAAATCCGATGAGCGAGGAAAAGAAAACGAATGAACAAGAAAAAGTTGTTCAAGATGAAATAGAAGAAGAACCAACTCCGGAAAAAGAAGTAGATAAGAAAGAACCGGGAAAGAAAAAGACGGTCAAAGAAAAATTAAAAGATAAAATCAATGAAAAGAAAGAGCCTTCAAGTGAAGAAGTAATTGCTTCTTTACAAGAAGAAATGGCAAGATTAAAAAATGATGTAGCCCGTGCTTATGCAGATACGGAAAACATGAAGAAGCGTTTGCAGAAGGAAGCAGATACCGCTAAGAAATATCGTTTCCAACAAGCTGGCTTGGAATTGTTACCAATTCTAGATAACATGGGTATGGCACTGAATGTTCAAAGCGAAAGTGAAGAATTGAAAAATTATGTCAAAGGCTTTGAGATGATTTATCAACAACTTCAAAGAGTATTGGAAAATGAAGGTGTCAAAGAAATTGAAGCAGACGGAAAACCTTTTGATCACAATACAATGCAAGCATTGATGCAAGAAAAACAAGAAGGCGTTGAAGCAGGTATTGTTCTTGAAGTGATGCAAAAAGGTTATATGTTAAAAGATCGAATCTTACGACCAGCATTGGTCAAAGTAAGCGAATAAGGAGGATAAGATTATGGGAAAAATTATTGGTATTGACTTAGGTACAACAAATAGCTGTGTAGCAGTCATGGAAGGTAAGGAAGCAAAAGTAATTCCGAACCCAGAAGGAAATCGTACAACACCAAGTGTTGTTGCATTTAAAGATGGAGAACGTATTATTGGTGATGCTGCAAAACGTCAAGCTGTTACAAACAAAAATACGATTAGCTCTATCAAACGTTTGATGGGTACAAACCAAAAAGTAGAAGCAGAAGGAAAGCAATATACACCACAAGAAATTTCTGCTATGATTCTTCAATATTTGAAAGCATATGCAGAAGATTATTTAGGTGAAAAAGTAACGCAAGCTGTTATTACTGTTCCTGCATACTTCAACGATGCACAACGTCAAGCAACAAAAGATGCTGGTAAAATTGCTGGTTTGGATGTAGAACGTATTATTAACGAACCTACAGCTGCAGCCTTAGCTTATGGTATTGATAAAACAGATAAAGAACAAAAAGTGTTGATTTATGACTTAGGTGGAGGTACTTTCGATGTTAGTATCCTTGATTTAGCTGATGGAACATTTGAAGTATTGTCTACAAATGGTGATACACACTTAGGTGGAGATGACTTTGATAACGTCTTAGTTGATTGGATGGCAGATTCTTTCAAGAAAGAAAATGCGATTGATTTAAGACAAGATCCAATGGCTATGCAACGTTTAAAAGAAGCTGCAGAAAAAGCTAAGAAAGACTTAAGTGGTGTTATGCAAACACAAATTAGCTTGCCATTTATTTCAGCTGGCCCTGCTGGTCCATTACACTTGGATATGAGCTTAACACGTGCTAAATTTGATGAAATGACAAAGTCATTAGTTGATCGTACATTGGAACCAATTCGCAACGCGTTAAGAGATGCAAATATGACAGCTAGAGACATTGACCAAGTATTGTTAGTTGGTGGATCTACACGTATCCCAGCTGTTCAAGATGCTGTTCAACGTGAATTGGGTAAACAACCTAACCACAGCGTTAACCCAGATGAAGCTGTTGCCATGGGTGCTTCTATCCAAGGTGGTGTATTATCTGGTGATGTAAAAGATGTCTTATTGTTGGATGTTACACCATTGTCATTAGGTATCGAAACAATGGGTGGTGTTATGACTGTCTTAATTCCACGTAACACAACAATTCCTACAAGTAAATCACAGATCTTCTCAACGGCTGCCGATAACCAACCAGCTGTAGATATCCGTGTATTACAAGGTGAACGTCCTATGGCTAACGACAACAAAGAGTTAGGAAACTTCCAATTGAATGGTATTGCTCCAGCTCGTCGTGGTGTGCCTCAAATCGAAGTTACATTCGATATTGACTCAAACGGTATCGTAAATGTTAGTGCAAAAGATAAAGGTACAGGAAAAGAACAAAACATCACAATTCAAAACTCTAACGGTTTAAGTGATGAAGAAATCGACCGTATGGTTCGTGAAGCCGAAGATCACAAAGCAGAAGATGAAAAACGTAAAGATGAAATCGATGTTCGTAACCGTGCAGAAGGCTTGATTGCTCAAATTGATGCAACTTTGGAAGACAACAAAGACAAGATGGATGCAAAACAAGTTGAAGAAACACAAAAACTTCGTGATGATTTACAAAAATCATTGGATGAAAACAACATGGATGATGTTCGTACAAAATTAGATGCGCTTGAAAAAGCTATGCAACAAGCAAGTGCTTCTATGTATCAAAATGCCCAACAAGCAGGTGGAGCAGATACAAGCAGTAACACAACTTCATCAAACGATGATGTAGTGGATGGAGAATTCACAGAAAAGAACTAATTGATCTAAGTTCCACTTTTTGTGGAACTTAAATCGCGTATAGGAGGGTGATAAGTCATGGCAGAAAAAAGAGATTATTACGAGGTGCTTGGCGTATCGAAGAGTGCAACTCCGGATGAAATCAAAAAAGCTTATCGAAAACTAGCTATGAAATATCATCCGGATGTAAATAAAGATCCCGGAGCCGAAGATAAATTTAAAGAGATCAATGAAGCCTATGAAGTATTAAGTGATGAAAAGAAACGAGCTTCTTATGATCAATTTGGACATGCTGGTGTGGATGGACAATTTGGTCAAGGCGGATTCTCTGGTGGATTTACCGACTTTGGTGATTTAAATGATATATTTGGTTCCTTCTTTGGCGGAGGATTTGGTGGCGGACAGAGTCGTCGTCAAGCCAATAGTCCACGTCAAGGAAATGACCGTGTTATGCAGATGCGCATTGATTTTATGGATGCGATTTTCGGAAAGACGGAAACAGTTTCACTTGAAGTAGATGAACCTTGTAAACATTGTCATGGAACCGGGGCAGAAAGCCCAAGTGATGTCCAAACCTGTCCTCATTGTCATGGAACAGGTTATGTAATGACCCAACAAAGAAGTATGTTTGGGGTTATCCAGCAACAAACCGTTTGTCCGGAATGTCACGGAACGGGTAAGAAAGTAACCCGTGCATGTCATGAATGTCATGGTAAAGGATATGAACACAAACGGGTAAAACTAGATATTAAGATTCCTCAAGGTATTCAATCTGGTCAACAGATTCGTATTCCTGGCAAAGGAGAACGAGGTCAAAATGGTGGTCCAAATGGAGACTTATACATTGAGATCCACGTAAAACCACATAGTACATTCCAACGTCAAGGTGACGATATTTACATTAAAGTTCCGGTAAGTGCAATCGATGTAACGATTGGAACCAAGATTCAAGTGCCAACCGTATATGGGGATGTTGAATTAAAGATTCCTGAAGGAACGCAACCAAATACCAAATTCCGTTTAAAAGGAAAAGGTGTGAAGAATCGCCGTGGTACGCAAGGTGATCAATACGTTGAAGTGGAAGTTGAAATTCCTAAGCGCGTATCGAAAAAAGAACGTGAATTGTACGAAAAGATTCGTAATGGACAAACAGAATCTCCATTCGAACGATTCAAAAAAGCTTTTAAATAGAACAGTGAAAAGCCACTGTTCTTTTTCCATATATTAGAAAAGGGGATGCTTTATGCCAATTAATATTCCAAATGGATTACCCGCAAAACAAATTTTGGAAAGTGAAAAGATCTTTGCGATTGAAGATACCAGTGCAAGACGGCAACGCATTCGTCCATTGCACGTTGTCATCTTAAATTTGATGCCCAAAAAGATTGAAACAGAAACCCAGATTTTACGTCTGTTATCAAAATCACCATTGCAGCTGGATATTGATTTAATGAAAATTGAACATCATAAATCGAAGAATACAAGCCGTGATCACTTGGTGAAATTTTATTCCAATTTTTCTGATTTGAAGCAGAATTACTATGACTGCATGATTATTACGGGAGCTCCATTAGAAGAGATGGAATTTGAAGAAGTAGATTATTGGGGTGAATTATGTCAAATTTTTGACTGGTCGAAAACCCATGTTTTATCTACGATGCATATTTGTTGGGGCGCACAAGCTGGTTTATATTATCATTATGGAATTCGTAAATACCAGTTAAAAGAGAAGTTGTTTGGGATTTTCCCACATGAACTTTGTGATGAATACGATTTCTTGACAAATGGATTTGATGAAATTCATAATACGCCACATTCGCGTCACACTAAAATTGATGAAGAGGCATTAAAAAAGGAAAAGCGACTGGTCGTCTTATCAAAATCCAAGAAAACCGGTTCGAACATTATTGCCACAAAGGGATATCGACAAATATTTGTGATGGGACATTTTGAGTATGGGGTAGAAACGCTTGCCCAAGAATATTTCCGTGATATCAATGCCAATAAACCGATTCATGTTCCAGAAAATTATTTTCCGGATGATAATCCAAGTCGCAGACCTGTATTAACTTGGCGAAGTCATGCCAACTTGTTGTATCGGAACTGGTTAAACTATGTTTATCAAATGACACCATATCAAATTGAAAAAATTGCGGATATGGATATGTACCGTGGCTATAAAGAAGATCATGGTTATTCTCAAGCTTTCTTAAAAGGAGACGAAGAATGAAATCAGCATTAGTTTTAGAAGGCGGAGCAATGCGGGGCTTATTTACCGCTGGTGTAATAGATGTATTAATGGAAAATGGCATTGATTTTGATGGTGCTATTGGTGTAAGCGCAGGAGCTTGTTTTGGATGTAATATTAAATCAAAACAACGTGGACGAGTCCTTCGTTACAGTTTACGTTTCTGTAAAGATGAGAAGTATTGTAGTTTTCGGTCCTTGATTAAAACTGGAAATCTATATAATGCAGAATACAGCTATCATACCGTTCCCAATGAATTAGATATCTTTGATACCGAAACATTCCAAAAGAATCCTATGGAATTTTATGTGGTTGCGACGGATGCAAATACAGGGCAACCTTTATATCATCGTTGTGTAGATGGAAAAGAAAATGACTTAGGATGGATTCAGGCTTCTTCGGCCATACCGGTATTTGCGAAAGCTGTTTTAATAGATGGTTATACGATGTATGATGGCGGTATCGCAGATCCTATTCCTTACGCAAAAATGCGGGAGTTAGGTTATAAAAAAGAAGTGTTGGTTTTAACACAACCCAAAGAGTATCGCAAGAAACCACAAAAATATATGAATGTTTTAAAAAGACTCTTATATAAATATCCAGCTTTACTACAGCGGATGGAAAATCGTTATCAGGCTTATAATCAAACGTTGGATGCAATTCAAAAAGAAGAACAAGCAGGAAACATCTTTGTGATCCGACCTCCAAAGCCTTTGAATATTGGCTCTGTTTGTCATGATCCAGAAGAGTTAAAACGAGTTTATTATATGGGGCGTTTTGAAGCAGTAAAACAATTAAAAGCCTTAAAAGAATTTATGCAAAAAGAACTGTAACAGATGTGTACAGTTCTTTTTTTGCTAAAAACATGTCTACAAATGAGAAGAACTCTCAGTGGGATGTTGATTAGAATGTAAAAAGCGATAGAAGTTGATTCTATCGCTCGTTATTTTCTTGCATGCTTGATAAAGCTAGTAGGATGGATAATTTTCCGTATTCGAAAGTTAATCCACCTTGCATGTATAAAGTATAAGGTTCAATAACTGGAGCATCGGCACTTAACTCAATTGTGGAACCTTGTGTAAAGCTTCCGGCTGCCATGACTTCATCGTATGGATAACCAGGCATTGGAGCTGGTAAGACACGTACAAAAGAGTCGATTGGTGAACAATCTTGAATTCCCTGTGTAAAACGAACTAAGTTATCTACTGTCTTTAATTCAAGGGTTTGGATAATATCCGTTCTTGGTTCGTTATATCTTGGTGAGATATTCGCATAACCGAGTTTTTCTAACATATAAGCAGAGAAGATTGCGGTTTTTAAAGCACCTTTTACAGCATTTGGCGCCATGAAGATTCCTTTGAAGAATGAATTGTTCAAGTTGAAGTTTGCACCTAAATCTTTTCCGATGCCAGGAGCGGTTAAGCGTTCGGCTACATCTTGAATCAAATCTTTTCTTCCGGCTACATATCCACCAGTAGGTGCAATGCCACCGCCAAGGTTTTTCATTAGAGAACCTACGACAACATCCGCTCCGATGTGTCCGGGTTCTTTTTTCTCAACTAATTCACCATAACAGTTGTCGACCATAATGATGACATCTTGGTTGACTTTACGAATTTCCTTGATGATTCTTTCAATCTTTTTAATAGATAAAGAAAGACGATGAGAATAGCCTCGAGATCGTTGGATTTCAACGAGTTTTACGTCGTTTCGTTTTAAACGTTCGATGATGGTTTGATCATCAAAGTCATCGTTGATTAATTCGATTTGTTCGTACTTTACGCCATGTGCTTTTAGAGACTGGGAAGAGTTACCACTGATTCCAATCATTTCCTGCAAAGAATCATAAGGTGCACCAGATAGAGAAATCATGGTATCGCCATGTTTTAAAAGGGCGGAAAGGGTTAAGTATAAGGCGTTGGTTCCACTCATGATCTGGGGACGAACCAAGGCATCTTCACAACCTAATACATCCGCAAAGATCTTTTCTAATTTATCTCTTCCGGCATCGTAGTTTCCGTATCCATTAATATCACTAAAATCAGAATAAGAAACTTGGTTTTCAATAAATGCGGATAAAATCCGATTGGAGTTATACAAACAGATTTCATCGATTTCGTTATACAAGGCTTGACAATCGATATCGGATTGTTTCGCCAATTCAATAAGCTTTGAATCAATTTTTTCTAATATCATATTATTCCTCCGTGACTGCATGTCCTATTATACAATGGACTGTCAAATGTTTGGGAAGGAATTTATATTTGAGAAATCTATGGAAGTTTGCGCGAAAGAAGTATTTTTTCTGAAGGGAAGTTGCTATAATGGTCGTGAAGTTTGTTTAGGAGGTACACATGAACGTACGTGAATGTTTTTCGGAAATGGGAGCCGATTTTGATGACGTGCTCACTCGTTTAAATAATGAAAGATTAGTAGGAAGAATCGCAAAAAAATTCGTAAAAGATTCCAGCTTTGCTGATCTGAAAGAGGGCTTAGAGAAGAAAGATGTGGATAAAGCTTTTCGTGCTGCCCACACTTTAAAGGGAATTTGTTTGAATTTAGGTTTTTCGCAAATGACTCAAGATGTGGTAGATATTACCGAAATATTACGGGGAAAATCTTTTGATGGAACCCAAGAATTATTTGATAAGATTGCGATAGCTTATCAAAAAACAATTGAAACATTAGACCAGTTAGACTAGAGATTTAGAAGGAATTTATTATGCGATCAAAGAAATACAAGTACACAAAACAAGAAGCAGATGCATTGATTCAAGCCTTAGAGGGTGTTAGCGTTCTTGCTCGTTTTGTGGATGCAGAACAAGTGAATGAATTTAAGGGACACTGTTTTGCTGTGCTTGGAAAGAAAGAGGCTTGTGAACACTGTCTTGCAGAAATGGTTCTTCGTTCGAAACAGGATATGTCCAAGCTGGAAGAAATCGATGATAAAACATATCAGATATTTGTGGATTATGTAGAAATCGATGACCGACCTTATGCCTTGGAAATTGTTAGAGAATTAAATGAAAAGTCTTTTATGAGTTCACAAGAGCATCAGTCTTTGACAGGTAAATATACGCAATCCTTAAGCAATTACTATTTGGATTCGGCAACGAAGGTATATAATCGCTATTTCTATGAAGATATGGAAAAGGATAATACCAAACCAGCTGGGGTCGCATTAATTGATGTAGATGATTTTAAATCTATCAATGAGACATATGGTCACCAAGTAGGCCAACTAGCCTTAGGCCTCATTGTCGATATTATCAAGAAGTATTGCCGCAATGAGGATAAAATTATTCGCTATGATGGAGATATCTTCTTATTGATTCTAGAAGGAATCAATGAGGTGAGCTTCGGACGCAAACTGGAATACATTCGTGAAGCGGTACATAGAACGATGGTGCCAGGCTATGGAAAGATTCAATTATCCATTAGTATTGGAGCTTTGGTTTCAGAGGGAGAAACCCGGGAAGAATCTTTTGCGAAAGCAGATCGTTTCTTACACTTAGCAAAGAATCACAAAAACCAGGTGATTACTGAGTGGAATTTAGATAACGAAGTAGAAGCAATGGAACAGAAAGACCTGGAAGATAAGCCGACTATTTTGATTGTCGATGATTCTGAAATGAACCGCTTTGTCCTAGGTGAAATCTTAAAAGATAAATACAACATCTTGGAAGCAGAAGATGGTTTAGAAGCTATAAAAATCGTTGAAGAGAATATAAAAACGATTAATCTCGTGCTTTTGGATATTGTGATGCCTAGACAAGATGGTCTAGATACTTTGAATTACATGTATCAAAACAATTGGGTGGAAGAGATCCCCGTCATGATGATTAGTGGAGAATCCGATGAACATGTCATTAGTCGTTGTTATGAACTAGGAGCTTCGGATTATATCCGCAAACCATTCTCCTTTGATATTGTTCAAAAACGTGTGGATAACTTGATTCGTTTGTATCAACGTCAAAGAAAACTACAACGAGCTATTCGTAAACAAATGGAAGTTCGCGAAAAAGACTCTCGTATGATGACGATGATTCTTTCGCAGATTGTCGAGATTCGAAACGGTGAAAGTGGTCCCCATGTTGTGCATGTAGAACAGATTACGGAAATCTTGTTACAACGTTTATCGGCAATTACAGATGAATATCCATTAACGCGAGAAGCCCGTAAGCAGATTTCGATTGCTTCGGCGCTACATGATATTGGTAAGATTGGAATTCCTGAAGAAATCCTGAATAAGCCAGGTCATCTAACGGATGAAGAGTTTGAAATTATTAAAACGCATACGACTCTTGGCGCAAATATGATTGATCAATTGACGGATTACCAAAAAGAACCATTGGTTCGTTATACGCATGATATTTGTCGTTGGCACCATGAAAAGTGGGATGGCAAAGGCTACCCAGATGGATTAAAATGGGATGAAATTCCCATTGCGGCACAAGTGGTATCGGTTGCCGATTGTTATGATGCCTTAGTTAGTAAACGTGTATACAAAGATGCGTATAGCCATCAAGAAGCTTTACAGATGCTTCTCAATGGACGTTGTGGTCAGTTTAACCCGAAATTAATGCAGTGCTTAAGTGACTGCCACGAATTGATTGTTCGTAAATATACTTCGGGGGGGGGCAAACCCATCGATAATTGGAAAGGATAAACATACCAGGTAGAAATACCCGGTATTACTACGTTGAATTTTTTGAGCTTGTACCATAGAATGAGCGTTAGTAGATTAAAAGGAGTACAAATTATGAAGAATACCTGGTTGATTGTCGTTATTGTGATCTTTTCTATAGTCATGGTCTTTGGCCCTACAATCTTAAGAAAAGTAACTTGGAAAAAGATTGTCGATGCCCTGGGACATAAAGATTTTGATAGTCTTTATAAGATTATCGATTCAAAAGCCTGTAAACTGGCTTATCCACCATTTAATCGTGAGTATTTGCGATTGAATGGGTATCTAGCTCAAGAAAATGATGCCAAAGTAGAAAAACAACTGAAGGCTTTACTCGATATGAATGCTTCCTCCAAACAAAAAGGTAGCGTATATGCGCGTGCATTTTATTACTATCTGGAAAAAGGCAAATCGAAAGATGCGGAAAAGATGTTGTCGAAAGGTAAGGGAGTTGTGGATGAAGCTACTTATCAAAATATGCAAATGCAGTTTAGTATTCTTGTGAAAGAAGAAGCAAAATACATCAAAGAGTGTCAGAAAATGTTGGATAGTATGTGGGATGGAAAATCTGCATTAAGTGAAAAAGATAAAGTTCCTGTAGGTATTATTCAGTACATGATTGGACTTCAATATTCGTATTTAAAGGATAAAGAAAACCAAGAAAAATATTTTTCTCAAGCTTTAGAAAATTTAAAGAGTACCGATTACGAACAAGAGATTAATAAAATACTGAAGAAAGAAGGCTAAAATTTATCGGAAGGATTGACATTTTCTCACTTTAAAAATATTTTATATATAGAACAAAATAAAAAAATATTATTTTGGAGGGTAAAAATGAAAAAAGATAATTATGTAAAAGATGTCATTTCTGTGTTAATTGGAAATTTTCTCGTTGCTGTTTCTGTTGCTTTTTTCGTTTTGCCCAATGATACGTTAACCGGCGGGGTTGCCGGTGTGGCAGTTGCCTTAAAACCACTATTGCCATTTATTCCTTCTGTTTGGCTTATCAATATCTTGATGATTGGCTTATATATTTTAGGTGCCATTTTTTTAGGAAAAGAATTTGCTCTTAAATCTTTGATTTCTACTTTTAGTTATTCGGGATTTGTTTCGTTATTAACCTATGTTACAACGTTGTTTCCGGAAGATACCTTTGTGATGCAACCAATTTTAGCCAGTGTGTATTGTGGCTTGATTTCGGGAATTGGTTTGGGTTTATGTTTCCGTGCTAATGCAAGTACAGGTGGTATGGATATACCGGCGTTAATGATTCATAAGTATACTCATATTTCTTCGGGAAATTCGGTGATGATTATTGATGCCTTAACGGTTTTATTAGGTATATCGACATATGGCTTGGAACCAGCCCTGATTGGGCTTTTCTCGGTTTTTGCATTGGGTTTTGCAATTGATAAAACGGTATTGATTGGCTCTAGCCGTTCTATTAACTGCATGATAGTTTCTGATCGATGGATGGAAATAAAAGACCATGTATTAAGTGATATGGAACGAGGTGTTACAGTTCTTGAGGGAAAAGGTGGATATACCAATGAATTCAGACCGGTCTTGATGATTGTGATTCCGCAAAAGCAGTATTCGCATTTAGAATCAGAAATTTTAGAACTGGATCCTAGAGCGTTTATTGTAGTAAATAATGTGTATGAGGTAGATGGAGAAGGTTTCACCTACGAATTGGAAGATTTAAAATAGAAAAGAAAAGTGGATGTAAGTCTGGTTATAGACTACATCCACTATTTTTATTTATCGGATTTTGTGGTGTTAATCACATTACGAATTTTATACAAACTTTCGTTAGACTTGTTTTCGTTATCGAACATCACAATTGTAAATAGCGAATCGATAATAGCTAATTGAGAAATTCGACTGGACAGTGATTCGGAACGATAGCCCGTTTCTTCGGAAACCGAAGTAAGAATGATATCTGCTACTTCTTTCAAGGCTTTTGAAGGGTAGCTGGTGATTGCGATAATATGCGCATTATTTTGTTTCGCTATTTTTGCGATTTCTAAAGTTTCACGCGTTAGCCCAGTATGGGTTATGATAACTGCACAATCGCTTTCGTTAAGCAAGGCTGCTTGCATTAATTGAATATGATAATCAGTACCGTATTGTACTTTGAGTGGTGAACGCAAGAACTTATGATAGGCATCTAGCGATACAATATTGCTTCCACCTACCCCGAAAAAAGAAATGGTGTCGGATTGTAGAAGCAAGTCACTGGCTTGTTTTAAATTATCTTCCGAAAGAAGCGTTACTGTATCTTTTAAAGATTTAATCGAAGATTCAAAGACTTTTTTGGCCATGTCTATGCAACTGTCATCGGGCTTGATATTTTCATGAACGGAAATTTCCGGGTCGTATTCTTCAAGCAACAAATCGTTTCGGAAATCTCTAAAGCTTTTATATCCCAACTTTCTTGTGAATTGAAAAATAGTTGAATCGGCCAGGGATAATTGAGAAGCAATTTCGTTAATGGTCATTTTTGAAACGGCTTTGGGATTGGCCAAAATATATTCCGCAATTACTTTGTCCTTCTTGGTGAATCTTTGCTGATTGGTTTTAATCTTGATTTTGATTGTGTCTGTTTTCATGAAGAATCCTTTCAAGTAAAAAAATATTTTTTTAATTCTTATTACTATCATAGCATAGCTCGGCGGATAAAGGTTGAAAATAAAATGAAATAATACTAGAGAATAAAATATTTTATTTTCATATTTACCAAATAAAATACATTGACTAAAATGAAAACATAAAAATTGGAGGGATGATATGAAAATAGGACTGATTGGTCTTGGTAAGATGGGGGCTAATTTGGCTATGAATTTCAAAGATCATCAACATGAAGTTATTGGATATGACCTTTCTGAAGCTGCTTGTGAATCAATTGCAGAAAAGGGAATCCAAGTAGCAAAAGATATGGATGATCTCATCGCTAAATTAGATAAACCAAGAGTACTTTGGTTGATGCTTCCATGTGGAGGTCCAATGGATTCTGCGATTGATGCTTTATCAGAAAAATTAGCTGCGGATGACATTGTGATTGATGATGGAAATTCTCGCTATACCGATTCTATGCAGCATGCCAAAATCTGTGCGAACAAACAAATTCGTTTCTTAGATTGTGGAACATCTGGTGGTGTATCCGGAGCAAGAAATGGTGCTTGTTTGATGGTTGACGGAGATAAGAGCGCCTTTGATGTCGTGAAAGATGCCTTGGCAGATGTTGCGGTTGATCAAGGCATGACCTATACCGGAAAAGCTGGTAGTGGTCATTTTATGAAGATGGTTCATAACGGTATTGAATACGGAATGATGCAAGCTATTGGTGAAGGATTTCAATTAATGAAAGAAAGTGGATTTGATTATGATCTTGTAGAAGTCGCAAAGAATTGGAATCATGGATCGGTTATCCGCGGATGGCTGATGGAAATCGTACAAAGTCAGTTGGAAAAAGATCCGGACTTGGCAGACGTTGTAGGCGAGGTTGATGCTTCTGGAGAAGCAAAGTGGACAGTCGAAACAGCTTTAGAAAAAAACATTTCGATGCCGGTTACGGCCCTTTCTTTGATGGTTCGCAGCGCCTCAAAAGATCAAGAAAAATTTTCCAGTAAGATGGTAGCGGTTATGCGCAATGGCTTTGGTGGGCATAACGTGAAAAAGAAAGAGAATGTATATGAATAAGAAAATTTTAGTTTGTACCCATGGTCGATTCGGAGAAGAATTGATCAAATCTGCACAAATGATAGGCGGTAATGCATTTAAAAATATTAAAGCCGTGTCTTTATTACCAAGCATGTCTATGGATGACTATTATGCAGCTGTAGCTAAGGAATTAGACAAAGATGCCTTGAACGTTTGTTTTGTGGATTTATTTGGTGGTACACCATGTAACACAGTATTAAACCTATCCCGTGAATATAACATGGAAATTCTATGTGGCGTAAACATGCCGATGCTCTTAGAAGCATTGACAATGAACGAAGACACAGAAATCGATGATTTGAAAGAAAGATGTGTTGCGGCATATGGATCAAATGGGTTTGATGTTTTAAAGAAATTGAAGGGAGAATAAAAAAATGGCAATTCAATTAGTAAGAGTAGATTTTAGATTGGTACATGGACAAGTTGTCACAAAATGGATTCATACCATTAAAGCCGATACGATTTTAGTCGTAAATGACAAATTGGGCAATGATCCTTTCATGTTAAGTTTGTATCAAATGTCAGCACCAATGGGAACAAAGGTAGATGTTATCAAAGTTGATGACTTTATTGCCCATTGGAAAGAAAACAAATACGAAGATGTGAACTGCATGGTATTAATCAAAAATGTCGAAGATACCTATCGTATGTTTAAAGAAGGGGTTGTTTTTGATGCCATTCAAATCGGTGGTCTTGGTGGAGCAGCTGGAAGAAAAGCTGTATTTGGACCAGTTACATTAGATAAAACGGATGCAGAACAATTGAAAGAAATCAATGATAGTGGTCAAAGAGTGTATTTCCACCAAGTACCAGAAAACGGTTCTGCCGCATTCAACGATGTAATGAAAGGCGTTGTCTTTGATTAATTTTTTAAGATTAGCGGATAAACATGGAGTTGAAGTGTTGAAACATGGAAAAAATAAATACTATTCACCAGAAGAAAAATTAAGAATAATTAATCGTGTGCTAATAGATAACGAGTCTATTTTAAGTGTTTCAGTAGATGAGGGACTAAGTTCTTCTGGTTTATTAAACTCTTGGATTAATTCTTACATAAAAAAACAATTATAATGTCATTGAGAAAAGACGAGGAAAAAAATCAAATAACAAAAAAGAAAACGATGGAGGAACTACTTCAAGAGAACAAGGCTTTGAAAGAGAAGAATTTGAAATTAGAAGTAGAACTCTTGTACTTAAAAAAATTGGATACCTTAATTCAGGAAAGAAAACAGCGAGAAAAGGAAATTTTTTAGATGATTGTCTTATGGAAAATTTCTTTGGGAAAATGAAGAATGAAATGTTCTATGGACATGAATATGAATTCACTTCTCTTGATGAATTACAGAAGTCAATGGAAGAATATATAGACTACTATAATAACGAGCGAATACAAACAAAATTAAAAGCTTAATACCTTGCCAAGCAAGATATCAAGCCTTGACAATCATAGTCAATTCAATTGTGTCCAACTAATTGGGTTTAGTTGTTTGTCATAATGCTAGGAGCAACATAAGTACGAGTTTTGTATTCGGCATCTAAATCGTATAAACCTTTGGCATCGTGACCAAAAAGATCAAAACGTGAAATCATATCAGAAGCATTCTTTTCTTCTTCCCCTTGTTCTTTGACAAACCAGTCAAGGAACTGCATAGTTCGGAAATCTTTTTCTTCATAAGCTGCGGCATAACAATTATGGATAAGTTCAGTTACATATTGTTCATGTTTTAAACCAGCTTTTAATGGATCCATTAAATCGGATAACGGAATATTTGGTTTATCAATTGCTTCTAAAGTTACTGAGTAATCGTTGTCCTGCAAATATTGCATCATCAATTGAGCATGTGCCACTTCTTCTTGGACTTGTACATGGTACCAATTCGCAAACCCATCTAAGCTCTTATCTTTATAGAAGTTTTCAAAATCTAAATACAAATACGCAGAATAAAATTCTTTGTTGACTTGGTTGTTTAGTAATTTCGCAACATTTTCACTTAACATACTATTACCTTCTTTCGAGGCTTAGTATAGTCAGTATTGTTAGAAAGTGTTACTGAAATGCTCAATGAATTTAGTCAATTGACACAATACTTTTCTATAAATTAACTACCTTAAATTGCTTATTACTTGGCTTTGTCAAACTTGCAAATCCGAGGCATTTTGATACACTAAAATTACATAGAACGTTGGGTAAGGGGAGCTATACCCTTTTGTATAATAAATAATAATTTACTCTCTCAGTTTGTACTTTTTTACCTTCTATAATAACTAGATTTTCTTATTTCCGTTTTCTATTTACCATTGTGAACTTATTTTCATTTTTACCTTGTAATTTGGGTAGATATTTCAAAACAAAAAAGCCTAGACAGGGTGTATTATACCTTGTTTCTAGCCTTTGCTGTTTTCAAAGAGAGGTGACTTTTTGTTAGGCAAAGATACCTTTGTATCACTTAGCTTTTCTAGAAATACCACCTTCTCAGAAACAGTCAAAATCTAAATAAGAAAGGAAAATGCGTATGAAAAAGAGGTTTTTAGCGTTACTGCTTTCTCTTGCCATGGTGTTCTCTTTACAGCCTTTAGCTGCGTATGCGGAAGATGATGTGAACTCAAGTAATGAAACCACAGAAATGCAGGTGGATACGCAGGAAGAAACACCGAATGAAAATATAATAGAAAGCAACAATGAGCAGCCTCCGGTAGAAACTCCTGCACCGGAAACAGAAACGCCTCCTCAGACGAGTGAACAACCTTCTGCATCCGTTAATGAGGAGACACAGACAAAAGCCAAGAGTTCCATGATTTTAAAAAAAGCGCCGACTTATACTCTACATTATGACGCTAATGGTGGAGTCGGTGCACCTTTGGATTGTAAAGGAACTAGGGATGGTTCTTGGGTTCGCTATCCTCTTTCTGAAATAGAGCCGACACGCTATGGATATGTATTTTTTGGTTGGACTAAGGTTCGTAATGACAAAAGTGTAAGTTGGAAGGCTGTGGGACCGGGCGCGATAATTCATTTTGATTCTTCTCAACAAAATGTTACGCTCTATGCATATTGGAAGGAAGACATAAATCATAACAATAAAGCCGATGATGAAGAGGCAAAATATACGGTTACTTACACAGATGGTGTAGGTGGAGTAGCCTTTAAAGACCAGGTTACAACTGATTTGCTCTCTGGCTTAGATACACCTAGCTTTAAAGGAACGCCTTCTCGTTCTGGCTACATATTTGATGGATGGGATGCAAAAGTAGCCGATAAAGTGACAGGAAACGCAACCTATACTGCAAAGTGGAAACAGATCCATGAGTGGCATTATGAAGCCGAAGGAAATGTTGTAAAGGCTATTTGTCCTTTAAATGAATGTATGTATAAAGATAAATGGCCACAGCTTATTCTTTCTGCTGAGAATATGGAATATACCGGAAAAGCCTACAACAGGGCAAGCATTACCAAGAATGAAATTACCAATATTACTGGTGCTGCTGCAGGTGCCATAAGCTATGAAGGCCGGGATGGTACGATATATACTCAGAGCCAAACGGCTCCAACAAATGTAGGCAAATATGCTGCAAAAGTCACCATTGGTGGCAAAACTGCAGTAGCGAATTTTGAGATTACTAAGCTTACTGCTAGTGCCAATGTAAAATTTGCTGCGGATTTAACCTATAATGGTCAGAATCAGAATCTTGTGCTAAATGCCACCACAACCGGAGGTACTTTGATGTACCGTTTAAGTGATACGGATGAGTGGAAAGCTGGTCTAGTCATGCTGACAGGAAAAGATGCGGGAGACTATCATATCCAGTATTATGTGAAAGCTAAAGCTAACTATGCAGATAGTGAGGTACAGACAGCTACTGTTACGATTCAACCATATGCAGTTAGGGTTTTTGGAATCAGAGTAAAGGATAAAACATACGATGGTACTACGGATGCAACACTTGACTACTCGCATGTTACAGTAAGCATTATTGATGGTAAAAAACCGACGGTTACGGCAACAGGAACCTTTGCCGACAAGAATGCTGGCACAGACAAAATGGTCCACATTTCCAACATTACTTTGAGTGGAGATGCTGCCAAAAACTATAAGTTAGCTGAATCGGGCAACCAGGATAGTGCAACAGCCAATATTCTTAGAAAAGACGTGACAGTTACCATTAATCCAAATGGTGGCACCTATGGCAACGTCAAGCCAGCTACTGCTAGCTTAAATGGTGTAGTTTCTGGAGATGATGTATCAACTACGCTAAGTTATTCTGGTAACACTAATAATGGTACAACAATTAAAAATGCGACCAATGCTCCTACAGAAGCTGGAAGCTATCGTGTCAATGCTGGCCTAGCCGGAAAAGACATGGGAAATTACAAGTTAACTGGATCTACAGAAGAAAAATTCGATGTATTGCGTGCTGATTCGAAACTGAATGTGACAGCTGTTCCAGAAAAGAAGTATGGTGATGAGAATTTTAAACTGGAAGTAACTAAGAAAGGTGACGGTGTTCTAAGCTATACGAGCAATAATACGAATGTCTTAACTGTGGATGAAAAGGGTAACGTAACCCTTCATAAGGCCGGAAGCGCAACGATTACTGTGAAGCTTGCCAAAACAGACAACTATCTTGGAGATACGAAGACAGTAGATGTTAAGGTGAAAAAAGTTTCCGGACATCTAGAAGTTACTACCTTGAGTTATTCCAAGACCTATGGTGATGCACCGTTCCAAATTGTAGATGCGATTTCTACTACAGGAACGATATCTTATAAGAGCAGTAATAAAGATGTAGTTACGGTTTCTAAAGATGGTACTGTAACTATCCATAATAAAGGATTGGCAACGATCACTGTATCTGTTCCAGAAGGAGACAACCATACGCCAGTTTCTAAGAAAATCAATATTACGGTTGAGCCAAAAGCTATTACCGTAAAGGCGAAGGATGCTTCCAAGATTTATGGTGATTCGGATCCTGAGCTGACCTATGAGGTATTGAACGATGGTCTAGTTGGTAATGATACGCTTAAGGGAATCAAGGTGGAACGTGAAAAGGGAGAAGATGTGAAACCTGGTGGTTACACGATCTTTGTGGATGACGAGAGCTCAATCGTTCAGTCCATACGGAACCTGTTCGGCGCTAATCAGAATGAGAACTATCGTATCACTTATAAGCCTGGAGTTTTCACCATTAATCCGAAAGACATTTCAGATGCAAAGGTAACTTTGGGTGATTCCTTGACCTACAATGGTAAAGAACAAACACAAACCATTGCCAAGGTAGAGGTGGATGGAATAGAGGTTCCAGCAGATGCCTATATGGTGAAAGGCAATATTGCTAAGAATGCAGGAACTTATACTCTGACGATTATCGCAAACGAGGGTGGTAATTTTACTGGTACAAGGGAAGTAAGTTATACCATTGCCAAAGGCAATGCGAAGGTGACCAAATCAACCAAGCCTGGACAAAACAATACGCCTAAGACAGGAGAAAGTACACAGACATTCCGCTGGCTTTCTGTGATGTTTGTGAGTATTTGTGGTTTAGCTGGAATAATCCTTGTTTCCAAGAAAACGCGATATAAAGATCGATTCACCGAATAAAATTTTCAACAAAGTACGGCGATTACCCGTGATGGGAATTGCCGTGCTCTTTTTCTAATGTGATTTCGCAAACGGTTTATCTGTTGAAGGATGCAAAATTTTTGAAGTTAGGAAGTTTGCGTGAAAAATACTTTAACACTTATAAGATGAAAAAAATGGATATGGCCCTTATTTCAAGGGATTTAAGTTACTTTACATCATTGTACCTGTTTTGCGTAGATTCTTTGATGGATATAATAAGCAAACAAATTCAGATGGGAATCAAAGGTTTGTCGATAAATTTTTCAAACAAAATAAGCAGAAGGGATTCCATCAAATGCTCAATTGATTTTGCATGGAACTCGTTCTATAATATTCCTGTTAAAAAAATGGGGAGCTGAAAGGCTGAGAGTAGGTAGAAATACCTTGACCCAAAACCTGATTTGGATAATGCCAACGTAGGGAGAATATCTTACTTTGATTGTTAGCTGCAGACCAGGTTCTCTGTAGCTTTTTTGTTTCCTAGAAGGAGGATCTTATGTTAAAAGATTGTTTAGATAATGTGCGAAAGACATGCCCACTAGTACACAACATTACCAACTATGTAACGGTGAATGATGTAGCTAATGTGATTTTAGCTTGTGGAGCAAGTCCGATTATGAGTGATGAACCGGAAGATGTAGAAGACATTACATCAATTTGTGGAGGGTTAAATATTAATATTGGAACCTTAAATAAAAGTTCGATTGAAGGGATGTTTCGAGCTGGCAAAAAAGCCAATGCGCTAGATCATGTGGTTTTATTAGATCCGGTTGGAGCTGGGGCAAGTGCTTTGCGTACCAATACCGCAAACGATTTATTAAAAGCCATTCATTTTTCGGTTATTCGGGGAAATATTTCCGAAATTAAAACTTTGGTATTAGGGTCTGGAACGACTAAGGGCGTTGATGCAGATGTAGCTGATGCGGTCACAAAAGAAAATCTAGATACCATGGTTCAATTTGCTAAAGACTTTGCGCAAACAACTGGTTCCATTATTGCGATTACCGGAGCTATCGATTTAGTTGCGGATAGTGAAAAATGTTATGTCATCTACAATGGCCGTAAAGAGATGGGAAAAATTACCGGAACGGGTTGCCAGTTATCTGGTATGACAACAGCCTTTGTGACGGCTAATCCGGATCATGCGCTTGAAGCAGTTGCCGCTAGTGTATGTACGATGGGACTAGCCGGAGAAATTGCTTGGAGTCATATGGAAGCTTCCGATGGGAATGCCACCTATCGCAATCGAATTATTGATGCCATTTATCATATGGATGGAGCAACTCTAGAAAAGGGTGCTAAATATGAAATTCGCTAAAGAAGATTTATTGTTGTATGCAGTGACAGATCGTCACTGGTTAAAAGATGAAACACTCGAAAATCAAGTGGAAAAGGCCTTACTAGGTGGAGCAACATTTCTTCAATTGCGAGAAAAGAGTTTGGATGACGATATTTTCTTGGCCGAAGCAAAAGAGATTCAAAAACTATGTAAGAAGTATCAAGTTCCTTTTGTGATCAATGACAATGTAGATATTGCCCTGGCTATTGATGCCGATGGCGTACATGTTGGTCAAAGTGATATGGAAGCTCTAGATGTGCGAAAACGTCTTGGACCTGATAAGATCATTGGTGTTTCTGCCCAAAATGTCCAGCAAGCTCTGTTGGCACAAAAACATGGAGCCGATTATTTAGGTGTTGGAGCCGTATTCCCAACGGGATCCAAAGATGATGCCGAAGATGTTAGTTTTGAAACCTTAAAAGCCATTTGCCAAGCTGTGGATATTCCAGTTATTGCCATAGGTGGTATCACCAAAGAAAATGTTTCGGAATTAAAAGGAAGTGGCATTTGTGGTATTGCGGTTATCAGTGCAATCTTTGCCCAAAAGGATATTAAAGCCGCAACCAAAGAATTAAAGAAACGAACGATGGATATGGTTCAGTCATGAAGTATAGCATCTTTGATGTCGATGGAACCATTCTAGATTCCATGAAAATATGGGATGTTTTGGCAAGCCGAACGGTAAGAAGTCTCGGTAAAGTGCCAGAGGCTAATTTAGATCAAATCGTTGCCAAGATGAGTTTAGAAGAAAGTGCAAACTATATAAAAGAACATTATCAACTAAGTTGTAGTGAAGCCCAAATTAAAGCCGAAGTTTTAAAGCAACTTGCGACATTTTATCGCGAAGAAGTGCAATTGAAGCCAGGCTTTAAAGACTTTATTTCCCATTTTGATTCCCGGAATGTGATTGCGACAACTTCGGATAAAGCTTTAGTTCAACAAGCTTTACAAAGACTAGGCATCGATGCGTATTTTGAGAAGATCTTTACTTGTACGGAGATTGGAAAATCGAAAAAGGAACCCGATATTTATTTAGCCTGTGCCCAATACTTTCACCAAAAACCCGAAAATGTATTTGTGTTTGAAGATGCATCGCATTGTATTCAGACCGCAAAAAAAGCAGGGTTTCAAGTAGTTGGGGTACAAGATAGTGAGGATATATCATCGGATTGCGATGGTTATATAGAAGATTGGCGGCAAATTGGGGGCACCACCTTATGTCGCGATAGAAAATAATGCAGGAAGGAGTTTTATGATGAAAACAGCATTAACAATTGCTGGAAGTGATTCCAGTGGAGGCGCTGGTATCCAAGCGGATATCAAAACAATGTGTGCAAACCATGTCTTTGCCACAAGTGCTATTACCGCATTAACGGCACAAAATACTTTAGGTGTTACAGATATTATGGAAGTAACACCAGATTTTTTAGAGAAGGAACTCGATGCGATTTTTACGGATATCTATCCTGATGCCGTTAAAATCGGTATGGTTTCCAGTTCGCAATTGATTGAGATGATTGCAAAAAAATTACAGGAATATCACGCAAAAAACATTGTGGTAGATCCCGTCATGGTTGCAACCAGTGGAGCCAAACTGATTAGTGACGATGCGATTGGAACCTTAAAGAGTACTTTATTACCTTTAGCTACGGTTATTACACCAAATATTCCCGAAGCAGAAATCTTAGCGGACATGACAATTTCCAATGAAGCCGATATGCTAGAGGCTGCCAAAAAGATTTCCGAGAACTTAGGTTGTGCAACCTTAGTCAAAGGTGGACATCAGATCAATGATGCCAATGACTTATTATATACAAATGGTTCATATCATTGGTTTAAAGGAAAACGCATCAACAATTCCAATACACATGGAACCGGATGTACTTTATCAAGTGCAATTGCTTCAAACCTAGCTAAAGGGTATGACTTGGAAGCATCGGTACAACGGGCCAAAGATTATATTTCTGGGGCTTTGAGTGCCATGTTAGATTTAGGAAAAGGGTCTGGTCCAATGGATCATTCTTTTGCGCTGGATAATGAATTCAGCAAGGAGAAAGATGCATGAAACAAACTTCTTTATTTGAAAATGGATTGATCTGGTTTGGAGCCGGTCTTTCGATTGCGGAAATTTTAACCGGAACTTACTTAGCTCCTTTAGGATTTAAAGTAGGACTTTTAGCAATTTTGTTAGGGCACGTGATTGGTTGTGTTTTATTATTCTTAGCCGGAGTTATTGGAGGAAAGATGCGCTTAAGCGCTATGGATTCAACCAAAATGAGCTTTGGTCAAAAAGGATGCTTACTCTTTGCGGCCTTGAATGTTTTACAACTCGTTGGCTGGACAGCCATCATGATCTATGATGGGGCCCTGGCTGCCAATGGCGTAGTTCATACGGGCGCTTGGGTTTGGTGTTTGATCATCGGGGCTCTGATCTTAGTTTGGATTGCCATTGGAATTACCAATCTAGGCAAACTTAATACCGTTGCGATGGCAGCTTTATTTATTTTGACATTAATGTTAAGCAAGTTTATTTTCTTTGATGGTCACGCAGTAGCCTTGACAAGTGATACAATGACATTTGGAGCTGGTGTAGAATTAGCCGTAGCGATGCCGTTGAGCTGGTTACCTTTGATCAGTGATTATACCCGCGAAGCCAAAGATCCAGTAAAAGCCAGTTTAGTGAGTAGTGTAGTGTATGGAATTGTAAGTTGCTGGATGTATTTGATTGGTTTAGGCGCTGCCTTATTTACAGGAGAATACGATATTGCGCAAATGATGTTAAAAGCCGGACTCGGAATTGTTGGTTTATTAATCATTGTCTTCTCAACAGTTACGACAACATTTCTAGATGCTTATTCAGCTGGAGTTTCCAATGAATCCATTGTGTCAAAATGGAGTGGCAAACATGTGGCAATGGTTGTGACTGTGATTGGCATGGTTGCGGCAATTTGTTATCCAATGGATAATATCACAAATTTCTTATATTTAATTGGATCGGTTTTTGCCCCAATGATTGCGATTCAGATTGCGGATTTCTTCATCTTAAAGAATGATAAGCGCAGTCAAGCCTTTGATGTTTTAAACCTTGTATTATGGTTTATTGGATTCATTGCATATCGCTGGCTTATGACGATTGATACACCAGTCGGAAACACTTTACCATGTATGGTTATTACCATTGTGCTAAGTGTTTTGGTACATAAAGGATTGAAGCAAGAAAAATAGTTTTAAGGAGGAATGCATTATGCCATGTACAACAATTTTAGTGGGAAAGAAAGCCTCATATGATGGTTCTTGTATCATCGCCAGAAACGATGATTCAGGCGCTGGTTCTTTTACACCAAAGAAATTTGTAGTTACAGAACCTAGCCAACAAGCGAGAAAATATCAATCCGTGATTTCTGGTGTTGAAATTGATTTGCCAGATAATCCCATGCGATATACCGCCATGCCAAATGCCAAAGCAGGAAAAGGTATATGGGCGGCTAGTGGTGTTAATGAAGCCAATGTAGCGATGACAGCTACGGAAACAATTACCTCTAATCCACGCGTTTTAGGCGCCGATCCATTGGTTGAAAAGGGAATCGGGGAAGAAGACTTAGTTTATATTGTCTTACCTTATATTCATACGGCTAAAGAAGGGGTAGAACGCCTGGGCTCTTTATTAGAAACTTACGGAACCTATGAAATGAATGGGATTGCGTTTGCGGATACTGACGAAATTTGGTGGTTAGAAACCATTGGCGGACATCATTGGATGGCTAGACGCGTACCAGATGATGTATATGTGATGATGCCAAACCAACTTGGCATTGATGCCTTTGATTTTACTGATACGAAGAATTATCTTTGTTCCAAAGATTTACAGGAATTTGTCGCAACGTATCATTTGGATCTTTCATTGGATGGTACCTTCCATCCTCGTGATGTATTTGGCTCACACGATGATTCAGATCACGTCTACAATACGCCAAGGGCATGGGCTATGGGACGCTATTTTAATCCGCATGATGCCCAATGGGATCAAAAAGGCCCACAAGCCGACGACTTACCTTGGTGTATGGTACCAGAAAAGAAAATTACGATAGAAGATGTAAAATATGCTTTATCAAATCATTTTCAGGGAACACCATATGATCCATATTTAAGTGCTGGAGATACATCGCAAGCTGGTATGTTCCGTTCCATTGGTGTTAACCGGAATGATTTCTTAGCAGTGATTCAAGTAAGAGAAAAAGCGCCAACCATTGAATGGGTTGCCTATGCATCTAATGCCTTTAATGCCCTGGTTCCATTCTATGTGGATATCGAACAAACACCGACGTATTTAAACAATACAACAGGGGATGTATCAACCGATAATTTCTATTGGTCAAGCCGCTTGTTGGCGGCAATGGCTGATGCAAGTTATAAACAATCGTTGATTCATATCGAAAGATATCAGAATCAAGTGGCGGCAAAAGCTCACGCATTGTTGCATAAATACGATGCTTTGATTGCCCAAGCAGAGGCTGGTAAAAAAATCACGCTTTGTCAGCAGGCCAATGAAGAGATGGCTGCTATTGCGAAAGCCTTAACACAAGATACCTTGAATAAAGTTTTGTATGAGTTAAGCAATAATATGAAAAATGCCTTTTCGCGTTCGGATGCGTAAGAGTATGCCAATGTGGCATACTTTTTTTGTGCAAAATAATTTGAAAAAATACAATTTTGGTAGAAAATAGGAATGGTACATAACAGTTGTAATGGGGGACGGGATTTATGAATTTAAAAGAATTGAAAATTGGACAAAGTGCCATCATCAAAGCCGTTGGTGGTACCGGGGCTTTACGACAGCACTTTTTAGATATGGGTGTCATTCCAGATGCCGAAGTGACCGTTGTGAAATTTGCACCGATGGGTGATCCTATGGAGCTGCAAATTCATGGTTATGAATTGTCTCTGCGTTTGGATGAAGCCCAAAAAATTGAAGTAGAACGGATTGATGAAAGAAGTCGAAAACACGATAGTGCCAAAGATATTAATAATACGGTTCACCCTGGTTTAGGTGAAACCGGAAAATTCCACGAAAAGGCGGATGAACATCCTTTGCCGGATGATGTGTGTTTGACTTATGCGCTAGTCGGTAATCAAAATTGTGGAAAAACAACTTTGTTTAATCAATTGACAGGATCAAACCAGCATGTAGGAAACTTTCCTGGAGTAACAGTTGACCGAAAAGATGGGGCAATTAAAGGTTATCCGAATACGTTAGTCACTGACCTTCCCGGTATTTATTCTATGTCTCCCTATAGTAGTGAAGAAATCGTATCGCGTAATTTCGTTTTAGAAGAAAAACCCAAAGCTATTATTAATATTGTAGATGCAACGAATATTGAACGAAACTTGTATTTAACGATGCAACTTCTGGAAATGAATATGCCAATGGTTGTTGCGCTAAATATGATGGATGAAGTGGCGAATAACCATGGCTCTATTGATATTAATGGTATGGAGAAGATGTTAGGTGTACCAGTGATACCTATTTCTGCGGCAAAGAATCAAGGGGTTGATGAGTTGATTCGCCATGCGATTCATATCGCCAAATATCAAGAAGGTCCAGGTCGTTTAGATTTTTGTGGTGAAAACGATTATGGTGGAGCTGTCCATCGTTGTATTCATTCTATTTGTCATTTAATTGAAGATCATGCGCAAATGGCCAAAATTCCAGTTCGATTTGCGGCTAGTAAAGTGATTGAAGGGGATCCTTTGATTCTTGAACGTTTAAAACTGGATCAAAACGAAAAAGAAATGATTGAGCATATTGTTCTTCAAATGGAAAAAGAACGTGGCTTAGATCGTAGTGCAGCCATTGCGGATATGCGTTTTTCCTTTATTGAGAAGGTCTGTGAACAAACCGTTGTGAAACCCAAAGAAAGTAAAGAGCGGATTCGCAGTCAAAAAATTGATCGTATCTTAACGGGTAAATATACCGCGTTGCCTTGTTTTGTGGGAATCATGCTTTGTGTTTTCTATCTGACTTTCAATGTGATTGGAGCGGGACTACAAACTTTACTGGAAATGGCAGTAGACTATGCAACGAAAGTTGTTGATCATTGGCTGACCGCAACACATGTAAGTTATGCCGTCCATAGTTTAGTAATTGATGGAATCTTTACCGGCGTAGGATCCGTCTTATCGTTCTTACCGATTATTGTGACTTTATTTTTCTTTTTATCTTTAATGGAAGATAGTGGATATATTGCCCGTGTTGCTTTCTTTATGGATAAGTTATTACGAAAGATTGGTTTATCAGGCAGAAGTATTGTTCCTTTGTTGATAGGTTTTGGTTGTACTGTGCCAGCGGTTATGTCAACCCGAACTTTGCCAAGTGATCGCGATCGTAAGATGACGGTTTTACTAACACCATTTATGTCTTGTAGTGCAAAACTTCCTATCTATGCATTCTTTGTGAGCTCCTTTTTCCCAGGGAAAGGGGGACTGGTCATGACGGCTTTATACTTCTTTGGTATTGTGATGGGAATTCTTGTAGCCTTTCTGTTTAAAAATACCTTATTTAAAGGGGAAGCTGTTCCCTTTGTCATGGAATTGCCGAATTATCGTTTCCCTGGTTTAAAGAATGTTAGTCAACTATTGTGGGAAAAAGCCAAAGACTTCTTACAAAAAGCTTTTTCGGTTATTCTTGTCGCAACCGTTGTAGTTTGGTTCCTACAAAGCTTTAATGTTCGGTTGGATATGGTAAAAGACTCCAGTCAAAGTATTCTGGCTTTGATTTCCGGTTGGATTGCGCCGATTTTTGCACCTCTTGGATTACAGGATTGGCGAATTGTCACTTCACTAATTAGTGGAATTATGGCAAAAGAAAGTGTTGTATCCACTTTACAAGTTCTATTCCCGAATGGTTTACATGCAGCTTTGACAACGATATCCGCAGCCAGCTTGCTGGTATTCTGTTTGATTTATTCACCATGTATTGCTGCCATTGCTTCGATTAAAAGAGAACTTGGGGCTAAATGGGCCTTTGGCTTGGCCGTTTGGCAATGTGTCTTAGCTTGGATTTTAGCCTTTGTGGTGCATTCGATTGGAATACTTCTATAAATGTAGGCAGGGATGAGTCCCTGTCTTTTTTGTTGCGTATCTGAATGCGCTTTCGCAATAGAAGGTATATCTGGTTATATAAAATAATATAGAATTGGATATTTTAGTATATCCAAAAAAGAATAAAATATCCCTTGTAGTTAGAGAGGATTGTTTATGAATAAAAATTCAACATTAAAAATCACCGTGATGGCATTGATGATTGCGTTATGTTATGTGGCCTTTACGTATCTGCAAATCAAAATACCAACACCAGCAGGATTTACTTCATTCCATTTAGGAAATACTTTCTGTGTATTAGCTGCCTTGTTGTTAGGCGGATTGCCAGGGGGAATTGCCGGAGCCATTGGAATGGGAATCGGAGATCTTATGGATCCAATTTATATCGTGGTAGCACCAAAAACGATTATTTTGAAAACCGGAATTGGTGTTGTGACTGGATTGTTTGCACATAAGTTTTTCCATATTCAGAAAAAAGAAGGAAAAGAATTGTATAAAGATGTTATTCTTTCTTGTACAGCCGGTATGATTTTTAACTTGATTGGGGAAACCGTATTGTCGTATCTTTATTATTTAGTTATTTTAGGTAGTGCCCAACAAGCTGCATCTTGCCTTGTGGTAGGAAAATTCGTTACGACTGCTGTAAATGCTGTACTTGCGATTGTGATTGCTTCGGCATTATATATTGCGATGTATCCAAGATTAAAGAAAAACGGAACTTTACAAAGATTAGCTCCAAAAGAATAAATCGTAGAAAAGCTGCCTTATTTGTGGCAGCTTTTTTCATGAATTCTTTTTTTATGGTCTGCATCAAGACAATACATAGTAAAAGTAGAGCGACTAATTAATGTATGATCTTCGTTGTATAAAGATACATCATAGATACAAGTGGAACGACCACTGGAAATCTCTTGGGCAATTCCAATAATCTTTTTTCCGTGACCGGGTTTAATGAAATTAATGGAACTATTTAAGGTGACACACTCTCTTCCTGATGCCAGACAAGCTGTACCTGCTGCGGTATCGGCCATAGAGAATAAAATGCCACCATGAACGATACCGTAAGGGTTGAGAACTTTGGGATCGACATGCAATTCAATTTTGGCATAACCGGGTTTTATTTCGGTAATTTCCAGGTTGTTGTGCTGGAGAAAAAGGGTTGAATGATTCAATTCGTATAATAAGTTTTCTGCGTTTTTCATAGTGGTTTTATTTTAGCACAATCATGTTATAATAGTCACATTACAAGGAGGGATAGACATGACAAGTTGGATTATCATTGGTGTTTTATTTCTATATATGATGTATTCACTCTATAATGCGTTTTCTATTTATAAACAGCACACAACGGCATTAAAGGCGTTTAAAGCCGAACATCCTAATGCAAAGTTGTTTGATATCAGTAAGGGCTGGGTGGTTTCATCCGTAGCTATGTGTGCAATCTGTGTCTTAATTGCGATTTTTATTGAAAACATGCATGTAGAAGCTAGTAAGATTGTTCCTTACCGCGCATTATATATGGTTATCGCATTAATTTTTATCAGTATGATTTTTACTTCTTTAGCCGGAAAGCGAATGTGGTTCTGTGATGATGGTTTCTTCTTTGGAGATCGTTTCTTTAAATATAAAGATGTAGATCGTCGTGAACCAATTGGTGGCATTGGTTCCCATTCCCTACATCTAGTGATGAAGGATTCCTATTCTATTCAAATTAATAAGAAGATGGACGACAAAATCGATAATGAGATGAAGCTATGGAAAGCTAAAAAGAAAGCACGTTCAAAATAGCCAATTCACAAACTTTCACATATTTGCGACATAATAGAAATGGAATTCTTTTATACTATAACGATGAGCTAAGAAGGCTCACTTCATAATCAAATTCCCTTTCTTAAAACTTTCAGGAAACCCCTTTACAATGTAGAGGGGTTTTCGTTTGTTACAATTGTAATAAGGATAAAGCTTGATAAAAAGGCTTTCTTTATTTTATAATCTTGATATTGGGGTGAAAAATATGGACTTTAGTATGTTTAACAGTAATGCCTTACAATGGGTCATTGCGATTATTTTAATTGGATATGTTACATATAATGCTTATCGAAGCATTAAAGTTTTTGGAAAGTATAAAAAATTATCGGCAGAATTTAAGCGCAATCATACGTGTGAAACCTATGGTTTTCATATGTATATGGTGTATCTTTTGTTAGTGTTTGCGGCGCTTTGTTTATTGCTGGGATATTTAACCGGAAATGTTTTTGCTGCACCAAAGGATCAATTGTTCTATTATCATTTAGCTTATGTTGGTTTAGCAATTGTCTTTGTAGGACAATTCTTTGAATCTATGGCTAGACGTACGATTCTTTTTGCAGAAGATGGAATGTTCTATGTAGATACGTTCTATCGTTTTCGTATGATTACTTCCTATGAAGAAAAACAAGGAAGTATTTCGCGTCAATCCCGTGTATTAATTGGTGGAGATGAAATCGTTTTGCCACATGCGATGGCAGTCGAAATTCAGAATCGAGAAAGTGCTTGGAAAGCGGCTAAAAAAGCAGCGAAAAAAGCTAGAAAGTAAAAAATATGGCGGATAATAAGAAAACTAAAAAATCAAAACCAACAGGAGAGGCTACTGCTGCTAAGTATGTATTGGAAGTTTTAAAAAAAGCCCATGCGACTTCGCCAAATAAAGCGGTAGAAATTAGTGCTTTTAAAGATTTACCTTTATCAACACCAACTATTTCCTTTACGATTGCCAATTTTATAGATCAAGGAGTAATTCATCAAACCGAAGATAATCGATATTGGTTCGATGTAGCCAAATGGCAATCGATGGAAAAAAGTGTTGTGCGTGGCTATGCGATGAGCTTATGGGTGCCATTGGTATTAGGCTTGTTGGCGGTCATTGCATTTAAATTGATTTTCTAAGACTGTCTTTGGATAGTCTTTTTTTTGAAGGGAGGTTGCCATGCAGAAACCAAAGTCGTATGCGTATGTATTTTTTTGTATTCTATTGTGTTTTGCGTTTGCCATCGGCAGCAATTATGGACTTGAACGTATTATTCAACGCAATTTGATTTATGACATAAAAATGCCAAAGAATATTGGGGCGGTTTACATGACCTACAATAACCCGTTTTATTCGGTTGTTAATGAAGAAATCTCAAAAGTGGTCAAAAAACATGGCGATAATCTGATTACTTTAGATCCTTCACTTTCTTTAAAGAAACAAAAAGAACAAATTAACGATTTAATTGATCAAAGAGTCGATGCGTTAGTGATTACACCGGTGCGTTTTAAAGGTTTAACGAAGGAATTAAAACGGGCTAAACAGTATAATATTCCGGTTATCATTGTTGATACTGAAGTAGCCGATAGTAAGTTTGTTAGTTACAATGTCAGCAGTGATAACTACAATGCCGGGGTACAATGTGCTCAAGATATGATGGCGGAATTGCCAAGTGCACGAATTGCCCTTTTGGAACATAATAGTGCATATTCAGGATATATGCGAATCAAAGGTTTTTTGGATACGATTCAAGATCATCCTGAATACCAGGTTGTCAAACACATGGATTGTAAAGGCCAACTGGAAAAAGCCATGCCAGCTACAAAGGCCTTCTTAAAAGAAAATATTCCTTTTGACGTTTTGATGTGTTTGAATGATCCGAGTGCTCTAGGGGGAATGGCAGCACTAGAAGAAATGAATCAATTGGATGGGAAATACGTTTATGGAATTGATGGGACACCAGAAGCCAAACAATTGGTTGAAGAAGGGCGTATGCGCGCAACGGTTGCTCAATCACCTAAGACAATGGGACAAAAAGCGGCCAAGGCAATTTACTGTTTATTAGATCATAAGAAAATAGCTCAAAAAGTAGAAGTTCTTCCGGTGCAGAAAATCACCAGAAACAATGTTTCAGCGTATTTATCGGAGGAATGGCAATGATGGCGCAAATAAAAAAATATCGACTCTGGATTGCCTATAGTGGAATTTGGATCTTAAATTTTTTCTTGTTCTGGTTAGTCGAAATTATTATGTACTATACGATGCAATCGGTGATCCGTATGAACCAGGCAGATAATTTCTTGAAGACAATCTATCATTTATCAAGTCATCCGATCCAAGATTTATTTGTGGCCTTCTTTGCGTTTGTGGCCTTGTTTATCTTTGTGAGTGTACGTAATGTGTTCTCTACACTCAGACATCATCAAGATTTCGTGGTCTATGTGGAATTATTGATGGCTTTACTCATTATGAAAAATGTGGCATTTGCCTCCAATTGTATTTTATTTATCGTTATGGCAGACGCCCTGTTATATATTGAAAAACCGGTGCAAAGAAATATTGCGTTAGGTATTGTCATGTTGATTTATCTTTGTTCCAACTATGGCTTTTTATCCAATTTGATTCCCATGATTTCCTTTACCGAATACTTGAGTGTATATAACTCTTCAACTCGCGCTATTTTATCAGGTATCGTTACTGCTATGACAAGTCTCGTACAAATTGTCTTTGTCGTTTATATGTTCTTGTTCATTCAGATTCAAATGGATGAAACCCAACGTTTTGCGGCTATGAGTAATGAATTAAAACGTTTGAATATTCAATTAAAAGGTTATGCGAACATTCGTGAAAAAATGGGTGAAACCAAAGAGCGAAATCGTTTGGCACGAGAGATTCATGATACCTTAGGACATACGCTGACAGGTATCAGTGTGGGACTGGAAGCCAGTAAAGTGATGGTTGAAAAGAATCCCGATGCAACCAAGAAACAATTGGAGATTCTATCCGAAAGTGCGAAAAAAGGTCTGCAAGATGTTAGACGTTCGGTAGATAAATTAAAACCCGATGCCCTGGATCGCTATTCTTTAAAAGAAGCTTTGGATATTTTGATTGTTGATTTTCAAAAGATGACCAATGTAACAGTTCTATATCTCTGTCATTGTCCTTTAGTCAATCTGAATGCGGATGAAGAGGATTTTATTTATCGTATTGTCCAAGAAGGGATGACCAATGCTGTTCGTCATGGCCATGCTGATAAAATATATGTATCCATTGCGCAAACAGAGAACGATATCATTATTGTGATTGAAGATAATGGACAAGGTTGTGCCCATATTGAACCTGGATTTGGCATTCATCATTTAACCGAAAGAATTGAATTACTCCAAGGTAAACTTCGTTATTATGGACGAAATGGCTTTGAATTGATTGCAGAATTACCAATACGCAGGAGGTATGAAGATGATTAGAATTGCGATTGTAGATGACCAAGAGCTCATTCGAGAAAGTTTAAAAATCATTATTAATAGTGATTCCGATTTTGAAGTAGCTTCTGTAGCAGAAAGTGGCAGTGAGTTATTGGAATTTCTAGAAAAAGATGCCGTAGATGTTGTACTGATGGATGTACGGATGCCAGAAATGACAGGGGTTGAATGTACTCGGATCGTAAAGAAAAAATATCCGCAGACGAAAGTCATTATTTTAACTACATTTGATGATGATGAATATATTTTTGATGCACTAAAATATGGAGCAAGTGGGTATTTGTTGAAAGGGTGTTCCCTGGAAGAATTAAGTCAGGCTATCCATAATGTTTTAGAAGGGGGAGCTTGTTTTAATCCCAATGTAGCAGGAAAAGTAGCCCGTTTCTTTACCCAAATGGCTAATTCTCCAAGCCCTGTGGTGGAGAATACTACTTTTGATACAGAATATGAATTGAGTGATACAGAATGGAAAATCATCGAACAAGTTGGCTTAGGTGCTTCAAATAAAGAAATTGCAGCTTCTTTGCACTTTAGTGAAGGTACGATTCGAAATTATCTTAGCGTCATTCTAGATAAGTTATCGTTACGTGATCGTACGCAGCTAGCTATTTGGTATGTATCCCGAGGTAAAAATGAATAAGCGAACAAAAACCATTCTGGTGAATATTCTTCTGGTGCTGTGCATAGGTCTGGGTGTATATGTGATACAAAGACCGGTTGTTCTTGAACTTGGCGTATTTACCGGAAGTAATTGGGATGTACCCAGTCCCCAAAATGGAAAAATCATTGACCATGCGATTGCTCTTTTTGAAGCGGAGCATCCCAATGTAAAAGTGAAGTATACTTCCGGAATTATAAAGTCCGATTATTCCAAATGGCTTTCCAATAAAGCTTTATCTGGAGATCTTCCTGATGTATTTATGGTTATGAGGGATGATTTATCAACTTTTGCGGACATTGGTATGCTGGATGATTTGAATGACGATATTCAGAGTGATACAACTTTTGATGCCAAAAAGTACTATTCAACGAGTTATGAAACCGGAAATATTGGGGGTCATCAATTTGCCCTTCCGTATGAGAGCGTCCCAACTTTAATGTTTGTGAACCAAACTTTGATTAATGAGAACCATATTACGATTCCGAAAAAATGGACATGGGATGATTTCTATTCGATTTGCAGTCAATTGACAAAAGATACCGATGGAGATGGGGTATTGGATCAATTTGGTCAATATGGATATACTTGGCAGCAAGCTTTGAGCTCCAATGGAGCCCATGTCTTTAATGAGGATGGGACAAAATTGCTGATTGAAGATCAAAAAGCCATTGATGCGATTGCGTTTGTTCGTAATTTATATCGTTTAAATCAAGGTATAAATGTGACCAGTGCGATGTTTGATAAGGGACAAGTTGCTTTTTGCCCGATGCGATTTAGCGAGTACCGTACCTATAAACCGTATCCATGGAGTGTAAAAAAGTATTCATCTTTTGAATGGGATTGTATTCCGATGCCGGCTGGTCCTAAGGGAGCTAATGTTTCAGAAATGGATACGCTGATGTTTGGTATGAGCAAGCAGTCCCATCATAAACGGCTAGCCTGGGATTTTTTGAAGACCGTATCGTATGAAGAAAAAATTCAAAAACAGCTCTTCAAGTATTCCCAAGGGGTTTCGGTATTAAAGAATATAACGAATTCGAAGACGGTGCAAAAGCATATTCAAGAAGATGCCCCGAAAGATCAAAACTACAATTTGGATTTCTTTGATGAAACCATGGAAAAGGCAGTGGGCATTCATCGTTTTAAAGAATACGATCAAGTATTCCCGATGATTGATAGTGAAATGCAACGTCTTTTAAATACGAATGAGGATATTCAAAAGGGGATTTCTGATACGGCTGAAGAAGTCAAAATTACCCTTGGTAAAAAATGACATTTGTCACAAGCTCTTATGACAAATGAACATTGAAAAGGATTTCATGCGCTTTTAAAATGTAGATGTAGTGTATGAAGAAAGTATCTGAATTATGTAAAAATATGTGAAGATTAACGTTTTAACAATTGAAAACGCTAACTTCATAAAGTATAATATGCTTACAAGAATCAACGGAGGAAAAGAACTATGAAATATGTGATTATGGTAAGTCATGGAGAATTAGCTCCAGGATTACATTCAGCAGTTAAAATGATGACTGGTGATCGTGACGATGTATTATCTACTAGCTTAAAAGATGGAATGAGCGCAGATGAATTTGCTGACAATTTCCGTACATTAGTAAAAGATATTACCGCTGAAGATGAAATCATTTTATTAGCAGACATTTTAAGTGGATCTCCATTTACAAATGCTTTAAATGTACTTTCTGAAAAAGATTTATTATCAAATTCCTTAGCTATTGCAGGTATGAATATGCCACTAGCAATCACAGCTGTCTTAATGAAAGATAACTTTGATGATAAAGATGCTTTAGCAGAAACATTATTAAACGAAGGTCGTACAGGTCTTACTCGTTTTGAAACTGAAGAAGACGAAGACGACGATGAAGAAATTTAATTGGTCGAAACGTAATCATACGTTTGAATAATAGAGGAGGAACATATCATGATTAGTTTTATTCGTGTAGATGACCGTATCATCCACGGACAAATCGTTACAAGATGGTCAAAAGAATTCCCTTGTGATGGTATCGTTGCTGTTAACGATAAGGCAGCAAAAACTCCTGTATTAGCAAAATCTTTCAAAGCTAGTACAGACAAGAAAGTGTTTGTTTGGACAAAAGAACACTGGAAAGAAAAAGCAGAAACAGTTAAAAACTCTGCTAAGAAGTATTTCTTAATCACTAAGAATCCAATCGATATGAAAGAAATCTTAGTTGATGATGGATTCGTTCCTAATGACGTCAAGACCGTTATTATTGGTCCATGTAATGACCGTCCAGGTACTACAAAATTAGGAAACAACCAAAGTATCACGCAAGAAGAAGCTGATGCGATTGAAGCAATCACAAAAGCTGGTTACACAGTTGAATTTGCTTTATTACGTGAAACTTCTATTGGTACTTGGGACAAATTCAGATCTAAATTCGGTTACTAAGAGTGGGAATAGTAAAAGAGTTTTAGATATATATAAAAAGGAGAGATTATAAAATGAGTTGGTTACAAGCAATTTTAATCGGTATCATGAGTTGTACTGCAGCTTCAACAATCGCTTGTTTAGGTACAACAGTAGGTAACTACACATTGAACCGTCCCCTTGTTGCATCATTATTTGTTGGTTTAATTTTAGGTGATGTTCAAGGATGTATTTTAATTGGTATTCCAATGCAGGTTATGTGGATCGCATTGGTTACTCCAGGTGGAACAGTTGCATCTGACTTACGTGCCGTAAGTTACATTGGTATCCCATTGGCATATGTAGGTGCAAAAGCAGCTGGTATGGATTTTGGAGGATCTGAAGCACAAGGTTTAGCTTCTAGTATCTCTGCCATGACTGGTGTTATCGGTATTTCTTTATTCTACGGAACAGCTATGATGAACTTAATTTGGCAACATTATGGTTGGGCTCAATTGAAAAAAGGAAACTTAGATTGTTTAGGAAAAGTTGATACAATTCTCCCACTAATTTCACACTTTGTATTATCATTCTTACCTGTTACTTTACTTTGCTACTATGGATCAGGTGCTGTACAAGAATTGTTCAAGAACTTGAACACAGATGTATGGTATATCAAGGCTATCCTTTCTGTAGGTAGTGTACTTCCTGCTGTAGGTATTGGTATCTTGTTGAAATCAGTTGTTACTAAAACTAGTGATTTGGTATTCTTTGCATTTGGATTCACAATTGCAGCTTCAATGAACTTAACATTAATTGCAGCTACAGTTGTTGGTGGTGTCTTTGCATTGATTAACTACCAAATGGCTATGATGAAGGCTACAGGCGTTGCTGCCGGTTCAGCTGATGATTATGACGACGAGGAGGATATTTAATATGAAAAAGATTTCTCAAAAGACATTAAATAATTCTTTCTGGCGTTGGTGGTTTGGAAACTTAACATGTTTCTCACAAGAACATATGCAAACTTTTGGTTACATGTGGTCTATGTTACCTATTATTAAAGAATTATATGCTACTAAAGAAGAGCAATCTAAAGCAATGGAAGCTTACTATCCATTCTTTAACACTGAACCTCAAATTGGTTCTATCGTAGTTGGTATTACAGCTGGTTTGGAAGAAGCTCGTGCAAATGGTGCAGAAGGTATCGATGATGAAATGATCAATGGTATCCGTGCTGGTTTGATGGGTCCATTAGCTGGTATTGGTGACTCTTTGATCGTTGGTACTTACATTCCTATCTTATTAGGTATCGCATTAGGATTCGCTGAAGGTGGATCTCCTATTGGCCCTCTATTCTATATTGTTGTATGGAACGCTACTTCAATTTGGTTCCAACACTTTGTATACTTCAAAGGTTATGAACTTGGAGGTAGTGCTGTTGAATTATTAGTTGGTGAAAAAGCAACAGCATTCCGTGAATCTGTATTGGTTATGGGTCAAGTTATCGTTGGTGCAATGGCTGCATCTTGGGTATCAATCTCAACAAACTTAGTAATTACGAGATCTTATGATCAAGCTACGGGTAAATTAACTAATGTCACATTAGGAGAAAAATTAGATGGTGCATTCCCTAAAGTTCTTACTATGGCATTCGTATTGTTTGCTTGGTGGTTAATGGCTAAGAAAAACGTTACTCCAGTTAAAGTATTGTTATTGTTCGTAGTCATCGGATTTGTAGGATCTGTAATCGGATTCTTAGGATAATTCAAAACTCAAAAGCGGAGGCTTTTAGCCTTCGCTCTTTTTTTAAAGGAGAAGAGTATTATGAAAATGTCAAGAAAAGAAAGAGATCAATTAGCAAGTATCATCCAACAAGAAAATGCAATGTTAAAACGGGTGAAAAATGTGATTCGTACATTAACTATCCTTTTGGTGATTTTTGTGATTCTGTTCATTTGGGGACAAAATAATATTACGGATCCTCTAATGCCGAATGTTTCTGATTCCACGAGACAAGTATTTAAATGGGTTGGATTGATTGGAACTATCATCTTTGGCATTGCGACGGGATTGTCGTTTGTTTCCTATCGTAACGGTCGTAAGAGCTTATTGGCAAAAATTGATCGATACAATCAAAAAGACTAATCCGGCAATGCCGGTTTTTTTGTGCATATGTACATCACTGCCATCTGTTGGTATAATAAAGTTCGGAGTTGAAGAGTATGTCTAAGAAAATATCTATCACAATGTATTCCAGTGCTGATAAAGTTGCTGGCCAGGGTGTCGGCAGCGCTTATAAAGAACAAGTTCGTTTAATTCAAGAACGTGCGAGTGATTTATTTGATGTACGCATCAATAATTGGAGAAAACGCAGTGATATTCAACATTTTCATACGGTAGATCCTGCCTTCTTTTTAAAGATTAAGGGTCATCGCTCTGTGAATATAGCGTATTGTCATTTCTTACCAGATACTTTGGAAGGAAGCTTACATCTACCAAAGCTTGCTTTTAAAGCCTTTAGTAAGTATGTCGTTGACTTTTATCGAAGTGCCGATCGTTTAGTCGTAGTTAATCCATGTTTTATTGATGACTTAGTGGCCTATGGTATTGAAAGAGAGCGGATTTACTATATTCCGAACTTTGTTTCCAAAGAACAATTTCATATTAAACCCAAAGCCCAACGCCATGCGATTCGTCAGAAATATGGCTTCAAGGATTCCGACTTTATTGTCTTTGATGCTGGTCAGGTTCAAACACGAAAAGGTGTACTGGACTTTGTTGAAGTTGCCAAAAAATGTCCCGAATATCAATTCGTATGGGCTGGTGGTTTTTCTTTTGGCGCTATGACAGATGGGTATGAAGAGTTAAAAAAGCTACAAAAGAATCCTCCCGAAAATGTGCATTTCTTAGGTATTGTTCCACGTAATGAAATGGTAGATCTTTACAATATGGCTAATGTTTTATTTATGCCAAGTTATAATGAGTTGTTTCCTATGACGATTTTGGAAGCAGTTAATTTACAAATTCCTCTTGTCTTACGAGATTTGGATTTATATAAAGATATTTTGTTTAATCATTATTTAAAAGGAAAAGATAATGATACGTTTGCCCAATTGATTCGCAATCTTCATGATGAAGTTTCTTTATATCGTCAAGCCCAAGAAGATTCGAAAGCAATTTCTGATTTTTATTCACGGGAACATGTCTTGAAGATGTGGCGTGAATTTTATGTCGATGCGTTTCAACAAAAGAATAAATAGGATGGTTTATGAAAAGTCATAAGTATATTTTGAATATTCTCTTGATTGTATGCCTAACTGTTATAGCCCTTTGGTTTGCGTTAAAGGATAACTATCAAGTCGTACTTCAAGCCCTTAGTGAAATGAATCCCTTTGCCCTTGCCGTAATCTTATTATGGGGTACGCTTTATACGGTCGTTTGGGGTTTTGTTTATGCGGTATATGGACGGAAGTATGTAAAAAATTATTCCCTCACAAAAGGTATCATTGTCGCTTTTGTAGGTTCTTTTTTTGCGGGTATTACCCCAAGTAGTACCGGAGGACAATTTGGGCAAGCCTATATTATGTCGAAACAAGGCATTAAAGTCAGTGATTCTGCCAGTGTTCTCTGGGCCGATTTTATTATTTATCAATCAACGATGATGGTGTATGTTACCATTCTTTTCTTATTGCGCTATGCCTATTATCGGGCGCAATCCGGATTGTTTGGCATTATTTTATTGGGTTATTTAATCAATGTGATTGTCATACTTGCGCTCTATACAGTGGCGCTATTCCCAAAATTTTATATTCGTTTAGCGAATTGGTTGGCAAAGTTTTTATCGCATTTCCGTTTTATTAAAAATCCGAATAAACTGGTTCAATCTTTGACTCTGCAGGTAAGCCAGTTTACCAGCGAAGCAAAAAATCTGTCAAAGGATAAAAAACGCATTGCGATTTGTGTTCTGATTAACTTTGTGCGACTATCTTTATTGTATTCTTTGCCATTTGCGGTAGGAATGGCTTTACATATTCCTTTAAAGATGAGTCAAATGCTGGATGTTGTCGCATTGTCCTCTTTTGTCCTTATGGCAAATAGTTTTATTCCCATTCCCGGCGCCAGTGGAGGAACTGAAATGTTTTTTTCTCTGCTCTTTCATGGAATGATGGGTTCCTTAACCGGAGCTGTGATGATTTTATGGCGGTTTAGCTCTTACCATATAGTGATTATCCTTGGGGCTATTATTTTTGCCTTATGCAAGAATCATTATGCCAAAAAGAGTGCTAAGGAGATGTCTTCATGCGAATAGGTTTGTTTTCCGATGCATATTTACCCGATATAAATGGTGTTGTTTCTAGTATTGCGACTTTAAAAGCAGCTTTAGAAAAACTAGGACACACCGTTTTTGTCGTTTCCAATCATAATGGAATCAACGTGAAATATGATGCTGAGAATCATATCTTGCGTCTACCAGGTTTAGAAGTGAAAAAATTCTATGGATACAAAATGTCAAATCCGATTCAACTACGGGGCGAAGAATATATCCGCAAGATGGATCTGGATGTCATTCATGTCCATACCGAAATGGGAATTGGTCTCTTTGCACGACAAATGGCCAAAAAATATAATATTCCTTTGGTGTATACGTATCATACTTTGTATGAAGATTATTTACACTATGTGAATCCCAAAGACTTTCAAACAGTCGATCAAGCGGGTCGGCGTGTGGTTCGTTATCTTTCCAAACTGGCGGGTAATGGACCTATGGCTGTTATTGCTCCAAGCAATAAGACCAAAAAAGCCTTGCAGAGCTATGGGGTAAAAACGCCAATTTATATTGTTCCAACCGGTATTGATTTAAGTGATTTCTTAAAGAAGAATCTGGATACGGAAAAAATTCAAGCAGTTCGTCAATCACTCGGCTTATCCGATGAGGCCCATACAGTTGTCTTTGTTGGTCGGATTGCCAAAGAAAAATGTATTGAAATGCCAATTGAAGCCTTATCAAAAGTAAAAGATGATAATTTGCATTTAATTATTGTTGGTGGGGGAACGGATTTAAAATTCTACCAAAATGAAGCCAAAGAACTTGGCATTGAAGAGCGTGTTCATTTTGTTGGAAAGATTCCGCGTGAAGAGATTCCTTATTATTATTCGGCTTTTGATTGTTTTGTCTCAGCTTCTTTATCAGAAACCCAGGGTATGACCTATTTAGAAGCTTTGGCTAGTGGACTGATGGTTTTTGGCCGTCGAGATGAAGTTTTAGATGGTTTGGTAGAAGAAGGAAAAACGGGTTATTACTTCGATGATGCCCAAGAACTAGCTGCCAAGTTGGATGCCTATTTTACTTTGCCTAAAGCGCAAAGAGAAGCGCACGTTTTGGATTGTGTAGCCAAAACCGAGCAATATAATACGGAACTCTTTGCCCAAAAAGTCTTAGCTGTCTATCAACAAGCAATCGACGATTACCATATGGCGTATCGTGTCGATAAAATTCTTTTCACAAAAGATGATTTTGTACGCTTATCCGTGGCACGGAAAAAGGATACCGAGGAAATTAAGATATTGATTCCGGATTCGGATTTCTTTGAGTTAAAGATTTCCAAAGGAACCATTTTAGATGCCTATACAGTTGCCAATTATCAATCAATGCAGAATTTCTATGAAGCCTTCAGCAAGGTGAAACGCCGTGTTATCTTAAATGACTATACAAGTTATGAAGTGCGACAATACTGCAAAAAGAAATTGAATTTAGAAGACGATGAAATCGATGGAATTGTCCATGATTTAAAAGAGGCACATTTGATTGATGATCGCCAATATGCCTTAGAAAAGACCTTAGTATGGAATAGCTATGGACAAAATAAATTACAGATAAAAAAGAAATTATTGAAAGCCGGGATTGCCAAGGATCTGATTGAAGAGGCTTTACAACAGATTTCGGATGAAGATGAAGAAGGCAATGCCTATGAGGTGGCTAAACGTTTGGTGAAAGGCTTAAGTGCCCAATCACAAAATGTCATGCGTCAAACTTTGATTCACAAATTGGTGAAAAAAGGTTACTCCATGGAAGTTGCCACACGGGTTGGTCAATCCATTGAATTAAACTTAGATGAACAAAAGGCTTTACAAGATGCCTTGAAAAAAGCACAACGTTTATATGCTTCAAAAAGTGGCAATGAACAATTTCAGAGAATTCGTTTATATTGTATGAAACGCGGATTCTCTAGTGCCCAAATAGATGAGGCATTGGAAGGGGATATAGATGATTAAAGATATTAAAGAAGCAGGAAAAGTAGAAGTACTTGCCTTGATTCGCAAGTGCGAACAATCAAAGACGAATAAGGGGACGCCGTATTTATCTCTTACTTTGGAAGATGCTAGTGGTTCTTTGGACGCAAAGTTTTGGAATTTGACCGAAGAACAAGCGAATGCCTTCCATGTCGGAATGGTTGTAGAAGCGCATGGTGATGTGATTTTATATCGTAATGCCCTGCAAATGCGAATTCAAAAAATGGAAGAAAAACCGGGTGAAAAAATCACGGATTATGTGCGTAGTGCACCAATGCGTACGGAACAGATGCAAGCGGAAATCCAAGGCTATTTGAATTCTATGGAAAATGTCGCTTTGTTTGAAGTGACTTCTACGATTTTAAAAGCGAATGAAGAAAAGTTTTATACCTATCCAGCTGCCACTCGAAACCATCATAACTTTGTGGGTGGACTAGCTTTCCATTCCCTTAGTATGGTGCGTTTGGCTTTACATATTGCCCAACAATATACCTATTTAGATCGCGATTTATTGATCGCGGGAGCCTTGTTGCATGATGTAGGAAAAATCATTGAATTAAGTGATGCGATGTTGCCAAGCTATACAGCCCAAGGAAATCTATTGGGACATATCAGTATTGTCAATTGCATGATCGATGAAACCGCAAAAGCTTGCCATGTAGAAGATCAAGAATGCATTTTATTATTAAAACATATGATTTTATCTCACCATGGCAAACAAGAATTTGGTTCACCGGTTTCGCCAATGATTCCTGAAGCCGAAGTATTATCTATGGTAGATGATATTGATGCACGTCTATTTATGATGAAAGAAAGTATAGATGCCACCGAACCAGGTGAATTTGGACCAAGAGTATTTGCCTTAGAAGGAAGAATGATTTATCGAAAAAAAGGAGATAGCGAATGAAAGTAGGATTTGTATCATTAGGTTGTGCAAAGAATTTAATTGATTCAGAAAATATGATGGCTATGTTGAAGGAAGAAGGACATGAAATTGTTGGTTCTCCGAAAGAAGCCGAAGCCATTATTGTGAATACATGTGGATTTATCGTATCTGCCAAACAGGAATCCATTCAAACGATTTTCGAAATGGCAGGATATAAGGAAAAACAATTAAAGAAGTTAATTGTTTGCGGATGCCTGGCCCAGCGCTACCAAGAAGAACTGGAAAAAGAAATACCCGAAGTGGATGCCATTATTCCAATTCGCGATTATGATCGCTTAGCGGATATCTTACGTCCTTTACTTGGCGAAGGAGATCAGAGCTTAATGTCAAAAAGCGAACGGGTTTTAACCGGAAATCCTTGGCAAGCCTATATTAAAATCAGTGAAGGCTGCTCCAACCATTGTGCCTATTGTGCCATTCCTTTGATTCGTGGTGATCAAAAAAGTCGTACGATCGAAGATATTGTCAAAGAAGCAGAGTATTTAGCTTCAGTTGGTGTAAAGGAATTAACGCTAATTGCCCAAGATACAACCAAATATGGATTAGATAATTACGGAACCTATAAGCTGGGAGATTTGATTCGTGCGATTGATAAGATTCCTGGTTTCCATTGGATTCGTATCCTTTATATGTATCCAGATGAAATTGTTGATGATGTTTTAGATGCGATGGCCTCAAGTGAACGCGTGGTTCCTTATTTTGATATTCCAACCCAACATGCTTCTACCAAAATGTTGCGCTTGATGAATCGTCGTTCATCCAAAGAAGAAGTGAAAGAAATTGTTGCCAAGATTCGTCAGCGTTTCCCTAAGGCGGTTTTACGTACGACATTGATTGTGGGCTTCCCACATGAAACGCAAGCCGATTTTGAAGAGATGATTGAATTCTTAAAAGAAATTCGCTGGGATCGTATGGGAGCTTTCACTTATTCCAAAGAAGAAGATACTCCAGCTTATGAAATGGATGGAGATATTGATCAAGATGTGATGGATGCCCGCTTAAAAGAATTGATGCAGGTGCAAGAAGGTATTTCTTATGAAATTAATCAAGCCAAAGTGGGACAAGTGATCGAAGTATTGGTAGAAGAAAAAGAAGCTTTAACTTCGCGTTATCGTGGTCGTAGTTATGCGGATGCACCCGATGAAGTGGATGGTCAGGTGATCTTTACTTGTGATCATGATATTGCGTTAGGTTCTTTTGTACAGGTGAAAATCACTGAAGCAAAAGATTATGATTTGATTGGTGTATGGCAAGAATCCAAGGCTTAGATAAAGTGGTTCATGATCAAGATCACATCTTGATTCTTGGTTCCATTGCTAGTGTGGAAAGCTTGAAACAAGGCATCCACTATGCACATCCATCCAATCGCTTTTGGAAAGTCTTATCGGCTATTTATGATTGTCCAACGACAACTGTAGATCAGAAAAAAGCCGTATTGGAAAAAGCAGGAATTGCTTTATGGGACAGCTGTGCAACTTGTATACGTAAAGGCAGTAGTGATGCAAGTATTAAGGAAGTTGTACCAAATGATATTCCGGGTTTCTTAAAAGAGCATCCGGGCATTGAAAAGATTCTATGTAACGGGAAGACCAGTTATCAAACAATGCGGAAATACTATCCGGAATTATTAGATAAAATCGAAGTACTGCCTTCTACTTCAGCTGCTAATGCACAAGTAAGTTTAGAAGAATTAATTGGGAAATATAGAAAGAGTTTAGGTGTTGATGATGGAAAAGATTTATTGGGCAAAAGTTAAAGAAAACGCAAAAATTCCTTCCAAACGATGGGAAGATGCAGGCTATGATCTCTATCCTTGTTTTGCGGAAGACTATATGGAGATTCAACCAAATCAAACCAAGTTGGTTCCTTTAGGAATTGCCAGTGCTTTTGATCCGAATTATGTTCTATTCTTAAAAGAAAGAGGCTCGACGGGAACCAAAGGTATGGCGCAACGTTCTGGGGTTATTGATTCTGGCTACCGTGGAGAATATATGGCACCGGTAACCAATGTGAATACTAAACCTATTCGCATTGCGAAAAAAGCTATTGTTGAAACTTGGAGCGAATCAGAAAAAGCCGCTTGCATCATTTACCCTTATGAAAAAGCAATTTGCCAAGGTGTTCTATTGGTGATGCCACAGATAGAAAGCGAAGAAATTTCTTTTGATGAATTAAAAGAAATGAAATCTTTGCGTGGAGAAGGAAAGTTAGGTTCTTCAGGGAAATAAGTATGGAAGAAGTATCATTTCGGATTGCAACTTTAGAGGATTGCCAAGCTATTTTAGATATCTATGCGGACTATATCAAAAACACCGCTATTACCTTTGAATATGAAGTGCCGAGTACGGAAGCGTTTCGTCAACGCATGGAAAATATTTTAGCAAAGTATCCATATGTAGTCGCTCAGTGTGGATCTAAGGTCGTTGGTTATGCCTATGCGGGTGTTTTTAAAGATCGAGCTGCGTATGATTGGGCTTGTGAAGTCAGCATTTATTTGCATCCCGATGTACAGAAACAGGGAATTGGGAAACGACTTTATGCCTATTTAGAGGGGTATTTAAAGAAAATGGGCCTATGTAATGTTTATGCATGTATTTCTTATCCGGAAGTGGATGATGAATACGTAACCCAAAACAGTGCAAAATTTCATGCCCACGTAGGATTTCGCATGGTAGGCATCTTTAAACAGACTGGCTATAAGTTTGGTCGCTGGTATGATATGGTCTGGATGGAAAAGATGATTGGCGAACATAAAAAAGACCAAGCAGGTGTTACTTGGTTTTCTCAGCTTCCACATTAAAGTCAAAATAGGTGGAAGGATATGGTTCGTCTTTTAGGGTGAAGTGCCACCATTCACTTTCTAAAGGAAGAAAGCCATGGCTCATCATAGTTTCACGTAAGAATAAGCGATTCGCTTTTTGTTGCTGACTTAAGTGCGTGGTATATAAAGGATGAGAAAGGGGATCAAATAAGTCAAAAGGAGATCCCATATCGATATCGCATCCTTTGTTCTCATCAAATAAGGTCAAATCAATGGTGCTACCGCGTGAATGACCGGATTTGTCGATAAGATAAGCATCTTTAAACAGCGAATCTTTATCTGTATGTGGATAAAAATAGTCTTTCATTTTTGTATCGTTGGAATCCTGTACCCAACGATAGAAATGATCCACAGCTTTTTGCGAGCGATAGGCATCATAAATCTTTATGCGATATCCAGCGTCTAAGAAAACGGACTGCACTTCTTGCAGGGCTTGAAGAAGTTCTATCGTACCAATGGCAATCGGATCAATGTATCCATCGATTTTCTCGCCTACAAAATTGTACGTTGAGGCATAGCGAATATCGACTAAAACATCTGGCAGAATTTTTTGGATTTCAACAAATTTCATTGTTTGAGTATAACATAGAATCCATTGCATAAAAAAATTAATTTTTTTACTTGCAAAGGGGTATGTGCTGTGTTATATTAAATAGGCACTTGATGTGCAAGTAAAAAAATATTTAAATTGCGCCCATAGCTCAATTGGATAGAGCGTTTGACTACGGATCAAAAGGTTGCGGGTTCGACTCCTACTGGGCGCGCCATTTTTTATCGGGACGTAGCACAGCTTGGTAGTGCACTTGATTTGGGATCAAGGGGTCGCAGGTTCAAATCCTGTCGTCCCGACCATTATTTTTAATGGCTGGGTAGCTTAGTTGGCTAGAGCATCCGGTTCATACCCGGAAGGTCGTGAGTTCGAGTCTCACCTCAGCCACCAACGAGTTTTTAGGGACCCTTAGCTCAGTTGGTCAGAGCATCCGGCTCATAACCGGCGGGTCGTAGGTTCGAGTCCTACAGGGTCCACCAAATTACATACATATGCAGAAGTACCCAAGTGGTTGAAGGGTCCGGTCTTGAAAACCGGTAGGTCGTGCGAGCGGCGCCTGGGTTCGAATCCCAGCTTCTGCGCCATCTTAATTATTTTACATCGCGGGATAGAGCAGTCTGGTAGCTCGTCGGGCTCATAACCCGGAGGTCGTTGGTTCAAATCCTTCTCCCGCAACCAGGATGGTCCCTTAGCTCAGTCGGTAGAGCAACGGACTGAAAATCCGTGTGTCGCTGGTTCAATTCCGGCAGGGACCACCATCTTTTCAAAGATTGCCTCTAAGTTTTGCTTAGAGGCTTTTTTTCTTGGAGGATATATGCAAGCAATTTGTTTAGATATAGATGGAACTTTATTAAGCTCTAAAGGAAAGATATTAAAGGAAACCAAAGAAGCTTTACTACAATCACAAGCGCAGGGAATTCGTTTGATTTTAGCTTCCGGAAGACCTACGCAAGGTGTCTTGGAGTTTGCCCAAGAACTAGAAATGGATCAACATCATGGTTTATGCATTACCTATAATGGTAGTCAGGCTTTGGATGTACAAACGCATGAGATTCTCTTTAATGAAGCCATTTCAAAAGAAGAATGTAAAGCCGTCCTTCATCATTTGAAACAATTTGATGGCTTAACCGTGATGATTGATCATGGAGCTTATATGTGTGTAGAAGATGTCTATCGTTGTATGGTTGATGACAATGGAAAACCTTTTAATATTATGCAATATGAAGCAAGAGCCGGACACTTTTTATTAAAAGAAGTACCTGATTTAGAAGTGACTATTGATTTTCCGGTGAATAAGATTTTAACTTTTGGAAATCATGATTATTTAGAAGCAAATCATCAGGCAATGGCGGAACCATTTCCTAACTTAAGTGCGATGTTTACAGCTTATTTCTATTTTGAATTTACGGCGCAAGGGGTTGATAAAGCGAAAGCACTACGCTCTATTTGTGCACAAGAAGGAATTGATTTAAGCAAGGTTATAGCTTTTGGGGATGGTCAGAATGATTGCAGCTTGTTGGAGACTTGTGGCTATGGAGTAGCTATGGGCAATGCCGATGAAAAATGCAAGGCCATCGCAAATGCTTGTACTTGTACAAATGATGAAAATGGTATCGCAAAATTTTTGCGAGAGCGAGGAATCAAATATGAATAAATACTGGCTAGGCCCTGTAATTGGCGCTGTTATTGGATATTTCACAAATTATATTGCGGTGAAGATGTTGTTTCATCCTCGTCATGAAGTAAAAGTGTTTGGGCATGTTCTACCTTTTACGCCAGGGGCTATTCCTAAGGAAAAGAACCGTATTGCCAAGACAATTGGAAAGATTGTAGCTGATGAATTATTGACAGAACAAGATCTAATAGATCGTTGTCTAAATCCGGAATTGGAACAAAAAATCATTCAAAAATTGATGCAGCGACTAGATCAAACGCTTGAATCGTATGGAATTCAAATTCTCAAAGACGAGCAGAAATATCACCAGCTTGTTCAAATGACAGAAGAGAAAGCCGTAGATAAGATAATGGCGGTTATCAATGAATTAGATTTGGAAAAGATCTTGATGGAACAATGCATGGAAGTGATTGACCAGAAGATCGGGGATAATCCGATGCTGCGTTTGATGTCGGGAAGTGTTGTAGCTGGTTTATCGGCTCCCTTAACCCAACAAATTTCAACCTTTTTAAATGGTCGAGGAAAAGAAATTATTGCGGAAAAATTACGTTTACAATGGGAAGAATGGGAACAGGACAGTCCTTTAGAATTAGCGGGGCAAATGGGCTTCTCGCAAGATCAATTAGAACATAAACTCCAAGAAACCTATGAATCCATGGTAGCGCAAGTGATTCCACTTCTACTGGATAAGTTAAATATTCAAGGTATTGTAGAAGAAAAAATCGCATCGATGAGTAATGAAGAACTCGAGAAGCTTGTCTTAACTGCGATGAAGAAAGAACTATCTTTAATTGTGAATTTAGGTGCTGTAATTGGCTTTGTTTTGGGATGTGTGCAATTATTGATATAATGAAAATAAAGAAAGTGGGAAGAAGGTATGCGATATTCACTTGTCGTTAGTGTAAAAGCTTTTATTGATGAAATGGGTAAAAGAAATATGGGCGCTTATGCCGGTAGTATTGCCTTCTTTTTTCTTTTGTCGATGATTCCTATTTTGATTTTGACTTCCATTTTACTTCCTTTAGTTGGGTATTCGGAAGCCGATTTTGTTCATTTAATGACAAGTATAGTACCGGTGCAGGCGATTCCTTCTGTACGCAGGATCATTCATGAAGCGTATCGGCTATCCGGTACCGTTTTACCCATGACTTTGGTTGCTCTGATTTGGTCTTGTGCCCGTGGTATGTTGGGATTGATGTATGGATTAAATACTGTATATGCGGTAGAAGATGATCGCGGTTATTTTCATTTGCGGTTTTTAGCCACGGTTTATATGTTGCTGCTGATTGTCCTTTTTATCTGCATGTTGGTATTAATGGTTTTCGGGGAAATGATTCAGAATTTCTTAGCCACGCAGGTTCCTTCGATTCATGAAACCTTTGGCCGTTTGTTGCAATTTCGTTATGTGATTGTCATTGGAGCCGGTGTTTCTATTTTATCGTTGTTATACAAATTGGTACCAGCGGAAAACCAACCCTTGTTAGAGCAGGTTCCCGGAGCTTGTTTTACGGTTTTGGCCTGGATTATCTTTTCCAAACTATTTTCGCTTTTTGCCAATGTAACAACGTATTCTTTGTATTACGGCAGTTTGGCTGTATTGATCTTATTTATGTTTTGGCTGTATTGGTGTATCTATATTATCTTGATTGGTGGTTATATTAACTGGTATTTCCGCTATGCGATACGAATTTCAATTTTCCGGATAAAAGAACGACATAAAGATTAATCTGACGCTTTCCATAATGTCATACCACTTTATAATGGTGGACTAAAGGAAGGCGTTTTTTCGATGATAGAGAGTGGCAATTGCCATTCCTTTTTTGTTAGAATGAAATTATAAAGAAAGGGTGTGAAATATATGACACTACTTATTTTTTTAGTTGTTCTTGTTGTCATCGTATTATGCGTTGTATCTGCCTATAATAAACTGGTACATTTACGCAATAAATGTGATGAAGGTTATGCAACAATGGACGTGTATTTGAAAAAACGTTTTGATTTGATTCCTAATTTGGTAGAGACTGTGAAAGGGTACGCAAAACATGAAGCGGATACTTTAGAAGCTGTTATTGCCAAACGTGCGAAAGCCAAAAGCGATGATGAAGTGATGAAATCAGAAGGTCAAATCAGTGGGGCAATTCGGAATGTTTTTGCGGTTGCGGAAGCCTATCCAGATTTGAAAGCGAATACGAACTTTATTGATTTACAAAATCAATTAAAAGCTATCGAAGATGATATTGCGAATGCACGTAAATACTACAATGCGCTTGTTCGTGAATACAACGATGCGATTATGAGCGTGCCAACCAATATTATTGCTGGTTTATTCCACTTTGATAAACGTGCGATGTTTGAAATTACGGATGATAAAGAGAGAGAAAATGTGCAAGTTAAATTTTAAACGACTTCTCGCAAGTTTTTTTGCTCTTCTCTTGTGCCTAAGCCCGGTTGTTGTACAAGCGGATGAAGCGGGGTATACGATTCAAGACTATGCCGTGCAAGCAACCTATCATTCCAATAATACGATTTCAGTGAATGAGACGATTGCGGTGAATTTTACAGAATCCAGACATGGGATTTATCGCAACATTCCTTTAAATATGTATGTGGGTTTTACGGATGAAGAAAAGGCTGAACAAAGTCGTGAGATGGAACAATATCGTCTTCAAGTAAAAGATATTCAAGTCAAAAAAGATGCCTTTGAGACAAGTGAGGAAGATGAAAATAAAGTAATTCAAATCGGGGATGCCAATCAAACGGTTCTTGGTTTACATACCTATAAGCTCTCTTATACGATTGTGATTCCGCAAGATTACCGAGAAGCATATGATTTTATGTATTATTCCATTCTTGGCTCTAATTGGAATACTTCCATTCAACACTTTCAATTTCATGTGAATTTTGAGAAAGCTCTGACAGAGAAAGAGGTTAATCAATTCCATGTCTTTAGTGGTAACCTGGGCCAAACAAATAATGCATTAAATGTGCAATACAATCTGACTAAAGATAGTTTATCTGGACAGGCAGATAATATTGGACCAAATCAAGCAATTACTTTATATGGAAGATTGCGTAAAAACTATTTTGTGGGAGCTAAACAGCCAAACACACTGCCTACTTGGATTTGTTCTGTCTTAGCTGCAATTTGTGCTCTAATTGTTCTATATAATGAATTGAAAAGACGCAAAGCGCATGTAACACCAGTAGTTTCGTTTTATCCACCAGAAGATCTGGATCCTGCACAAGTGGGATATATCATTGATGAAAGCAGTGATATGGTTGATCTGATGGCATTGATTCCCTATTGGGCAGATGCCGGGTATTTAACCATTGAAGAAAAAGAAAACGATACAATTTTACATAAAGTAAAAGAATTAGAAAAAGTTCCCCTTTATCAACAGATGATTTGGGATGGCTTGTTTAGTGGTAAAGAAAAGCGTTCTATGAATAAACTAACGAAACGTTTTGCCGAAAAGATGGAAGCTTCCAAAGAAGCTTTGGCAGATGTCTTTACGGGAAAGAAGGCATTATCTCAAACAAGTGGCAGTCTTGCGCTAGCCGTTTTTGCGATTCTTTTATTGAGTGTTAGTGTTCTAACTAATAGTAAAATCCGCTTGTTGAGTGGTTTGATTTATGCCGTCTTGGTTCTATGTTTTAGCTTTTTAGCTTTTGCGATGAACTATGTTGGCGGTATCAAGCAAACTTTCCAAAAGTCGAAAATGACGATTGCAATCAAAGTCTTGTCCATTCTTGTCTTTTTGGTCTTGTTGATTGCTCTGGTTGATGAAAAGAATCGTATGATGGGTATTTTACCAACCGCTTGGTTGTTGTTTGTAGCAATTCTGGTTTTTGCATCGATTTTCTTTATCCAGCGACTTCATACGCCAAGTGAATATTGGTTAAGTCAAGCTGGTCCTTTGTTGGGATTTAAAGAGTTTATCGAAAAGGCAGAATTAGATCAACTCGAAAAGCTTTCGCAAGAAAATCCACAATATTATTATCGGGTTATTCCGTATGCGATGGTTTTTGGCTTATCCAAAACATGGGCTGAAAAATTTACGAATATTCCTTTGGAACCGCCGACTTGGTATACACCATATTCGAATCAACCATATTCGGCATGGATGTATTATGCGATGTTAGATCAAGGCATTTCGATGCCGGTTCAAGATCGTATCGCCAGTTATCAAGAAGCGCAAATGAAGTCAGCTACTTCCTCTTCTTCGGGATCCTTTGGTGGATTCTCTGGTGGCGGCGCCGGTGGCGGTGGCGGCGGAAGCTGGTAAATATAAAAAAAGGCAGCATGTGCTGTCTTTTTTAGTGAAAGAGAAAAAATCCGATTCCGCCAAATAGCCAACCAAACAAGATTCCCACAACAACATCGCGAATCCAATGTACACCCATAAGTACCCGACATAGTCCAATCAATATTGTAAAGAGTAATAAACAAGCTCCCAGGATTGGATGAAGGGTATAAAAAGCAATGGATAAGATAGCTGCACTAAAAGCATGGCGACTAGGAAAGCTTTTGCCTTTTGTATCTTTTGGTTCGAGGGCAGGAACAGGTAAAACTTCATAAGGCCGAGGCCAATTTAATTTTGCCCGCAATAGCGTTTCGGTCAAAAAACCGATGGCTGGTACGCCAATAAATGCCCATATTCTTGCATCGTGTTTTATAAACAATAGGCCAACGGAAACGATATAGGCAAGATAGATCGCATCACTTAAAATGTGGCAGAGCGTAATTATGGCTTTAGAAAGTGTGGGACGCGCTTTTAACCACTTGTATTTTTTGATATACCAGGAAGCATTCATAGTTCTAGTTTATTACACTTTGGATAAAAAGTCTTGACTCTTTTCTTATCAAAAAAGGGGCTTTGTGCTATCCTATAGATGGACTTTACTATGAATCAAGAACTCAAGCCATGGCGCTTGGATGATCGGCAAGCTTTTGCGGATTTATGCAATGCGACAAACCATGCTTATCTCACGATGGATTTTCCTGTTCCGATGCGGCAAGCCGATGCCCGCTGGTGGTTGGAATATGCCGTAGGCAATGATGGAATTACGGGTGTCTTTCGTGCGGTTTATGTGGATGGCGAAATTGTTGGTCAAGTGTATCTGCGGAAAATGGAACAAGCGAAAGGGCAAATTTCCTTTTTTATTAAAAGAGCGTATGAGGGACAGGGCATTATGACCCAAGCTGTTTCTGATCTTTTAGAAGAAATCAAAGAAGGAAATTGGGATCCTGTGGTTTATGCCGAAGTTTACGCAAAAAACCATCGCAGTATTCGGGTTCTTGAAAAGAATGGCTTTATTCGTACAGCGATAAAAAAGCATGTCTTATTATGTAAAGATGGTTCCTTATCGGACCAATATACGTTTGAAAAGAAAATCTGACAGAACAATTGTTTTGTCTTTTTTTGTTCTAAAAGGGGGAAATTGAATGAAGAAAGAGATGGATATGTTACATGGGCCATTGGCATCAAAAATATTATTGTTTGCGATTCCATTAGCCTGTACAGGGATTTTGCAGCAACTCTTTAATGCGGCAGATGTCATGGTTATTGGTCGCTTTGTTGGCAAACATGCCATGGCAGCGGTTGGAAGTAACAGTGCTTTTATTGGTTTGATGGTCAATTTGTTCGTAGGTATTTCTTTAGGGGCCAATGTCATTATTGCGCGCTATACTGGACAAGGAAATAAAGAAAAAGTGCATCAAGCGGTTCATGTGGCCATTTTAGTTGCCCTGATTGGTGGCATCATTATGACTGTTGTAGGGGAAACTGTGACAAATCCTCTACTTGTGCTTTTAGGTGTGCCAGATGAAGTATTTGCTTTAGCAAGGTTGTATTTGCGGGTTTATCTATTGGGTATGCCAGTTATTCTATTGTATAACTTTGAGTCGGCCATTTTTCGTAGCCAGGGAAACACCAAAACACCATTGATTTGTTTAACCATTTCGGGCTGTGTTAACGTTGTATTTAATCTGTTCTTTGTCCTTGTATGTGGACGTAGTGTGGATGGGGTTGCCTTAGGTACGGTATTATCGAATGCAATCAGTTCGGTTCTATTGTTTATATTGTTAGTTAAATCGCCAAGTGAAGTACGGATTCGTAAAGCAGATATGCACCTGCATAAAGATGTATTAAAAGAGATGTTCCGTATTGGTTTGCCGGCTGGTTTACAGGGTTGTGTTTTCTCTATTTCCAATATTATGGTGCAATCAGCGATTAACAGTTTAGGTGCGGATATTATGGCTAGTAGTTCAGCAGCCTTTAATATTGAGATTATGGCTTATTATCTGGCCAATTCATTCGGTCAGGCTTGTACAACGTTCATCGGTCAAAACCATGGTGCCGGCAATTTGGAACGCTGTAAGTCAGTTACGCACTGGTCACTTTTCCTGGCCACGATTTCAACCGCTATTGTTTCAGTGCTTGTTGTAATTTTTGCTCCAGATTTGATTCGTATCTTTAATAGTGATCCTACGGTTATAGAAAATGGTGCGATTCGCCTGTATTGGATTGTTGGCTTTGAGTGTATAAATATGTTGATTGAACTTTTTTCCGGATGCATGCGTGGTTATGGCTATTCGCTGGTTCCCGCTTTAGTTGCCTTGATTGGAATTTGTGGGGTGCGCATCATTTGGATCTATACCATCTTTGCCGCCCATCATACCTTTGGAACCTTGATGGTGGTATATCCTTTTAGCTGGGTTGTGACATCTGTAGTTTTGATTGGGGTTTATTTTGTATTCAAGAAAAAAGTCCTTATCAAAGAATTTGCCTAAGTATCTTGCGGAATTGAAAAAATCGTTGTATAACAAGGCTGTAAAAAAGAGGGAGCTTGTAGCACAGGCTGAGAGGAAAGTAAGACTTTCGACCGTTACCTGATTTGGATAATGCCAACGTAGGGATCATTCTTGTTTTTAATAGGGAGAAGCTATGTGGCTCTCTCTTTTTTTTAAGGCAGATTGGGGGCACCACTTTCTGTCATGATTCATTTGAAAAAGGAGAACCATATGCAAACAAATGAAAAAACAGGCGCTACATACACAACTCAAATGGATGCAGCGCGCAAAGGAATCATCACACCACAGATGCAAATTGTGGCAAAGAAAGAAAAAATGCGTGAAGAAGAATTACGAGAACTTGTTGCGCAAGGGAAGGTTGCGATACCAGCTAATGTAGGACATACTTCACTTGATCCAGAGGGAGTTGGCTCTATGTTACGTACCAAAATCAATGTAAATTTGGGCGTATCAAGAGATTGTAAAGATTATGATGTGGAAATGGAAAAAGTATTATCGGCCGTAGATCTAGGTGCAGAAGCAATTATGGATCTATCCAGTCATGGAAATACGCAACCATTCCGTCAAAAGTTAACTTCAGAATGTCCAGCAATGATTGGAACGGTTCCTGTTTATGATAGTGTGATTCATTATCAAAGAGATCTAGGAACCCTTACAGCGCAAGATTTTATCGATGTAGTCGAATTACATGCCAAAGATGGTGTGGATTTTGTGACTTTACATTGTGGAATCACTAGAAAGACCATTGATCAAATTAAGCGCCATAAAAGAAAGATGAATATTGTCTCACGAGGTGGAAGTTTGGTTTTCGCGTGGATGTCTATGACCGGCCAAGAAAATCCCTTTTATGAATACTATGACCAAATCTTAGATATTTGTGAAAAATATGATGTAACGATTTCCTTAGGGGATGCTTGTCGTCCTGGTTGTTTGGCAGATGCTAGTGATGTTTGTCAGATTGAGGAACTGGTACGTTTGGGAGAATTGACAAAACGTGCATGGGATCACAATGTTCAAGTCATGGTTGAAGGACCTGGTCATGTACCGCTTGACCAAGTGGCTGCGAATATGAAAATTCAACAACAAATCTGCATGGGAGCACCTTTCTATGTATTAGGCCCACTTGTTACGGATATTGCACCGGGCTACGATCATATTACAGCAGCTATTGGTGGTGCTGTTGCAGCCATGTCTGGGGCCGCTTTCCTATGTTATGTTACCCCAGCAGAACATTTAGCTTTGCCAAATGTCGAAGATACCAAACAAGGTATTATTGCTTCTAAGATTGCCGCTCATGCAGCCGATATTGCCAAAGGTATTCCAGGGGCTAGAGATATAGATGATAAGATGGCAGATGCCCGAAGAGTTCTAGATTGGGATGCGCAATTTGCATGTGCGCTGGATCCAAAAACGGCAAAAGCCATTCGCGATAGTCGTTTGCCAGAAGATGATCACAGTGATACTTGTAGTATGTGTGGAAAGTTCTGTGCTGTTCGCAGTATGAATAAAGCTCTTGCGGGAGAAGAAATCGATATTCTATAAAAAAGTGCAGCTACAATTGTAGCTGCATTCTTATTTTATGATTCTTGCACATCCAATTGCCAGACAACCAGGTCCGGTATGACAGGAAATGCTTAAAGAAAGTTGTTGGGCAACAATCTTGTGCTTTGGAAAGGCGGTTTGTACTTCATCAAGCCACTCTTGAATGATTTGTTCATCGGTATATGTATATGCAATAAATACGCGCATTTCATCTTTATCAGCGTATTCTTTAAAACGACCATCTAAGTCTTTTTTGATAGCTTTGATCATCGTCTTCTTAGCGGCTTTGATTCCATGGGACTTCGCAAAAGAATCGAGCTTTTCGCCTTGAATCTGCAGAACGGGTTTAATTTTTAACATACCACCTAATAAAGCAGCGGCTGGGGTTACTCGGCCTCCTTTTTTTAGATAATCTAAGGAGCCAACGGAAATATAAATACTTGAATCATATTTTTGCTCTTCCAAAATGGCTTTGATTTCTTTGGCGGATTTTCCTTGGTTTTTTAAGGTAATAGCATCTAAAACAGACTGTGTCTGAGTTAAAGAAATTCTTTGGTTATTGACTACTTGTACCTTTCCCTCGAATTCCATGGCTATTTGACTGGCTGCTGCACAAGAGCTACTAAGACCACTGGACATAGGAATATAAACAACTTCATCATGATCTTTTAGAAGTTCGGTCCAGATGGTATAGATTTCTCCGGTTGCGGGCATAGAAGTGGAAAATTCGATATTGGGATTGTTTTCCATGGTTTCAAAAAAATCTTTGGCGCTTAAATCATCATTTTCATAGTATTGTTTTCCATTAAGGAAAAAGGGCATACGTATTACAGTAATGCCAAGTTTTTGTCCTTCTTCAGGGAAGATGCCTGAATTTGTATCGGTTACGATAGCGATGTTTGATCTGAGCATATAATTACCTAGCTTTCTAAAGAACAATTTTAACGATTTTTTAGAATTTATCAACTAAAAGTTCCGTTATAAAAGGTACTGTGAAGACGCTTAAATTTTCTTTTATTTCACATATATAAGCTGTATGATAAAACTACGTAAGCAAATTTTAGATGGGAATAAGATTATGAGCGATTTAAGTAATCAAGATTTACAGGCATATTTTCAAATGGGAAATACGGGTTTTTGGAAACTGGAAATCGAAACAAACAAACCGAAACGAATGTTTACCGATGATCTTATGAATGCGTGTTTGGGCGTGGATGATGCGATGTCTCCAGAAGATAAATATGTCTTCTTTTCTACGCATGTGTATATAGATGATGCCAAAATAGTCGCTGCATGTATAGAAGAGATGCAAGAGCATGAATCTGAGGTCATCCATCGGTATATGCATCCCAATAAAGGCCTTGTCTATATGCGTCTTTCCGGAAGAAGAATTTTGGCTCAAGCCAATCGGATTGAGATTGTCGGAACGTATCAAGAAGAAGATCAAGTCATGCACTTCGAATCTGACAAATTGTTGGAAAATCATTTGGTGCAACAGAATCAACAATTGCGGGATGAAAAACAGCTTTCTGATTTTTATTATAGAGATCTTTTAGATTTAGCTTCTTGCGGCATTCTTATGTATACATTACCGGGTTATCAAATTGTGCATATGAATAAAGAAGCTATGCGTATTTATGGACTGAAAAACTTTGAACAAGCGCAAAAAGAATTTGGTCAAATCGTTTCCAATGTGGAGTATTTTGATGCGAATGCGAAAGAAAAGCTGGCGCATTTGCGCGAACATAATGGTGCCGTAGATTATACGTGTATTATTCATGGCTTGCAGGGAGAGCAAATTCCTATTTTAGCTCGCACGGTAAGTAAAGAAACCTTAGGCCAGGAAACCGCTGTTATAACGACTTTTCTTGATATATCGGAAAACTTATATTTCCAAAAAGAAATCAAGCGCGCACGTGGTGTTCAAAATAAACTGGAACGTACATTGGCGGAATCACAAAAAAATGCTGGAATTATCATTACAATTGCCAAACTGTATCAAACGGTTCTTTATGAGAACTTTGTGACGAATACCTATGAGATCATAACTTCTAAAAACGGTTTAAGTAATATGGTCAAGAAAAAAGGAAAAATCACGGATATGAGCATTCGATTAGTTGATCTAATGATTGCGCCAGAAATGGTTAAACGAATGAAACGTTTTGTGGACCGGAATACGTTATCAAAACGTTTGCGAAAAGTTGATTCGATTTGGGAAGAATATAAAAATAGTAAAGGCAAATGGTATCGCTGCGGTTTTATTGTGAAAAAACGCGATGCGCAAGGAACCGTGATAGAAATTGTTTATGTTTCACGAGAAGTGACAAAAGAAAAACTGCAGGAAATTCAATACCAAAATGAATGGGAAAAGAAGGCCAAAGAAGCCAAAAATGCCAATGATGCCAAAACAAACTTCTTGCGTCGGATGAGTCATGATATTCGTACCCCAATCAATGGTATTTGCGGTATGGTTGAAGTGAGCGAATACTATAAAGATGATCTAGAAAAGCAGGCTGAATGTAGAGAGAAAATTCGTAATGCCGCGCATCTGTTACTAGAACTGGTCAATGAAGTTTTAGATATGGGAAAATTGGAATCTGGTGAGATCAACCTGGAACATGTACCTTTTAATATAGGTAAAACCTATGAAAGTGTTTTAGATATCATGGAGAAGCTTGCCAAAGAACGTGACATTGAAATCATCTGTAATGGAGAGGGAATTGAGCACTGGGATGTGATTGGCAGCCCCATACATGTTAAGCGAATCTTTATGAATTTTATGAGCAATGCGATTAAATATAATAAGGAACATGGAAAACTGTTCTTAAAAGGTAAAGAACTATCCTTTGATGGAAAAACCGCATGGATTGAATTTACTTGTCAAGATACAGGTGTGGGAATGAGTAAAGAATTTCAAAAGCACATCTTTGAACCTTTTACCCAAGACGCTTATAACAGTCATGCCCAATATAACGGAACCGGACTAGGCTTATCCATAGCCAAAGCTCTGGTAGAAAAAATGGGTGGTTTTGTAGCTTTTTCTAGTGAGCTGGGAAAGGGTACAACATTTGTGATTACTATTCCATTCCAAGTGAATACGTCCATTCACGTCAAAAATGAAACAGATGTACAAAAATCATCTATCCAAGGTTTAAATATTCTTTTAGTTGAGGATAATGATTTGAATATGGAATTTGCGGATTTTGTTCTTTTACAAAGTGGAGCAAATGTGACAAAAGCATGGAATGGAAAAGAAGCCGTTGAAATCTTTAAAAAAGTGCCGATGCATTCTTTTGATGTAGTTCTGATGGATATTATGATGCCAGTTTTAGATGGCTATGCAGCGGCAAAGGCAATTCGTCATTTAAATCGCGAAGATGCACAAACTATTCCAATTATTGCGATGACAGCCAACGCCTTTATGGATGATAAACTCAAAGCTAAAGCAGTAGGAATGAATGGACATGTTTCAAAACCCATTAATCCAGAGCTTTTAATAAATACGATTTTAGAAAATAAACATGATTAGTAAAAAATGAAAATAGGTTATGACAAATTAGAGTCAGATCTTATTTTCATTCTTTTTTCTATTTAATTCTTACTCAAAGATGCAAGCTTCTCACGATAGAAATCGCGGTCTTTTTCGTCAATAGATAGTGCATCCATAGCCTGGTCTGCATTGAAATTTAAGTTAACCATGATGGAATGAAGGTTAGATATAGAAGTTTCAATCTTTTCTTCAGCTCTTCCTATACCTATTCCTTTAGTAATTCCTTTATTTGTTGCATCTTCAAATAATTCACGCATCGCTTCACACACTTTAACGTCACCTTCTTCCTGTTCTAAGATAAGTTTTAATTGTTCATCTTTGGTTATAGAATAAGCCGCTAGGACGGCATCTCTTTGATAGACACGATCCGTATCACCTAAGTGAATCGTTGTATCATAAAGTTGATGAACAAGATCCATAAAGTCTTGTACACATTGGTTATTCAAATTATAAGAAACATCTTTATTAAGTTCAATGATATTCAAGAAAAAATCTTCTGCAGGATCTAATTTGATTTTCTGTCCATTTTCATCGAGAATCATGTCACTTAACTTTCTTGGACCATCCCATTCTTTTTCACCGGTATATAGAACGATGGCACGCACCATAGGTAGTTTTGTACCTTTGGGTGTGTAATTATTTGGGGATGCCTTACGTAGTTCTCGTTCATACAATAAGACTTGATACTTCATGATACGAACAACCATACCATAATCGACTTTACTTTGATTTTCTAATACAAATAAGGCAAAGTATTCGTTTTCTTTGTATCTGCGTATCACATCGATATGATTGGATGCGACTAGTTTAACAACTTCACTATCATCCGGTGATAGATATTCTTCTTTTAGAACCGATTCTCCCTGATAGAAATATGCATTAAAAAGCGATAGGAATCGGTCATCATGCTCAAAGAATTTTTTGAGTGCAATATCAGGCTTCATAGTAGCCCTCCTTTCATTTATTTCCTGTTATATATACATTTCTATATACATTTCATTGCCGCAGCTTACATTTCATTTTTTCAACCTCCTAATTGCATCTATGTATTAATACGAATTTTTTGGAAAAAAAGGATAAAATTTCATAAAAAAAGACCAAATTTTGATGAAAAACATCAAATGTTTGGTCTTAATAAGATTTATTAGATTTTTTTATTTTGTTTTTGGAAAATCAAGCGTAAAGATTAATTGTCCAGCCTTTACTTGATCTCCTTCGGCAACATGAATTTCTTTGATGGTTCCATCCATGTGTGCAATGATGGCGGTTTCCATCTTCATGGCTTCAATGGTACCTAGTGTATCGTTTTCTTTTACTTTATCGCCAACTTTATAGTTGATCTTTGTGACTAATCCAGGAATGGATGCACCAGATTGAGATTTATCTTGCGGATCAGCCATTTTTGTTTCTTTTCCTTCCACGCGAATCGTTGGGTCTGGTACAGAAACAACACGACGGTTTCCGTTTAATTCGAAAATAACATTTCGTGTTCCATCTTCTAGATTGGCATCTCCCATACGTACATAACGAATGACTAAAGTTTTACCATCTTCGATGCTGATGAAATTGGTTTCACCTAATGCTAGACCATTGAAGAAGACATGACTTCCCATTCGAGTTAGATAGCCATATTCTTTTTCGTGTTCCCAATAGTCTTTTGTGACTTTTGGATAAAGGCAATAGGAAATAACTTCACGCATATCAAAATCGTGTGGGCATAGCTTTTCAACTTCTTTTTTCGCTTTTTCAAAGTCGACAGGTTCCAACAATTCTCCTGGACGACAAGTGATTGGCTTTTCTCCTTTTAAGACGATTTCTTGCAGGTCTTTTGGGAAACCATGTGGTGGTTGGCCCATCATACCTTTAAAGTAGGCAATGACTGAATCAGGGAAAGTTAAACTTTGGCCTTTTTCTAAGATGTTTTCTGGCGTTAAGTCATTTTGCACCATAAAGATGGCCATATCTCCAACCATTTTCGAAGAAGGCGTTACTTTGGTCAGACCACCTAACATTGTATCTACCACTTTATACATTTTCTTGACTTCATCAAAACGTGAGCCAAGACCTAAAGAAGCAACTTGCGGACCTAAATTGGTGTATTGACCACCAGGAATCTCGTATTTATAAATATCGGTATCCGTTGTCTTCAAACCATTGTCAAAACTTTCATAACGTAAACGGACATCGGCATAGTAGTTGGATAATTCTTCAATTCGATCTAGGTCGAGTCCGGTATCACGCTCTTGTCCTTCTAGTGCTGCAACGACCGCATTCATGGAAGGCTGACTTGTCATACCAGACATCGAAGCTACGGCTGTATCGACAATATCAACACCAGCTTCAGCGGCCATTAAATAGGTGGCAACCTGGTTGCCAGAAGTATCATGGGTATGCAGATGAATTGGCAATTCCACTTCATTACGCAAGGCATGAACTAACTCTTTAGCCGCATATGGTTTTAATAAACCTGACATATCTTTGATGGCGATAGAATGAACGCCACGTTTTTCCAGCTCTTTAGCCATTTTAATATAGTAATCAAGCGTGAAAGTTGTATTCGATGGATCTAGAATATCCCCTGTATAGCAGATTGTTCCTTCACAGAATTTGCCTTGTTTCAAGACTTCATCGATTGCGACTTCCATACCTGGTAACCAGTTCAAGGAATCAAATACTCGGAAGATATCAATGCCATATTTAGCCGATTGATGAATGAATTCCCGAACCACATTATCGGGATAGTTTGCATAACCAACAGCACTGGAACCACGCAACAACATCTGGAAAGGAATATTTGGGATAGCCTTACGTAAAGCATCCAAACGCTCCCAAGGGTTTTCGTGTAAGAAACGATATGCCACATCAAAAGTAGCACCACCCCACATCTCCAGTGAGAAACAATCCTTAAGAATTTCGGCCGTTCCATCGGCTCCTTTCAACATATCACGCGTACGCATACGTGTTGATAATAAGGATTGATGGGCATCCCGCATTGTCGTATCGGTAATCAATAGACGTTTTTGGTCGCGAACCCATTTGGAGAACTGACTTGGACCCAATGCATCCAATTGTTGCTTCAAACCAGGACCCGGTTCCCCATGACTTTGTGGGAAGCGTGGTTTATCCAACTGCTTTCTTTCACTATCCGGATTGGCTACCTGGATATTGGCAATATAGCGTAGAATTCGTGTAGCTCGATCTCGAGAACCAACCACATCAAATAATTCTGGTGTTTCATCAATGAATTTGGTGTGACATTGACCATTGATAAAAGTTGGGTGACTTAAAATATTGGTAATGAAAGGAATGTTCGTCTTTACCCCACGAATATGACATTCACTCATAGCCCGTAAAGCTCTTCGACACGCACCATGGAAGGTGTTATCAAAAGCTGTTACCTTAACTAAAAGAGAATCATAGTATGGAGAAATAACGGTACCCGTTGTAGCATTTCCACCATCCAGACGAACCCCAAATCCACCTGCCGTTCGATAAGCAGTAATACGACCATGATCTGGCGCAAAGTTATTTTGTGGATCTTCGGTTGTAACTCGACATTGGATGGCATAGTTGCGGGCTTTGACATCTTCTTGTTTAGTGATACCAATTTCCGGATGATCCATCGTATTGCCTTCGGCAATCAAGATCTGGGCACGGACTAAATCAATACCCGTAACCATTTCGGTAACTGTATGTTCGACTTGAATACGGGGATTCATTTCAATAAAGTAGTAATTTCCATCTCTATCCACTAAGAACTCTTCGGTACCGGCATTGGTGTAACCAACAGTTTTCGCAATTTTAATCGCATCGGCACGAATTTTCTCTAAGACTTCGGGTTTAACAGACCAGGCAGGGGCAAACTCTACCACTTTTTGATATCGGCGTTGTACCGAGCAGTCTCTTTCTAAAAGATGATAGGTATGACCTTGTTCATCGGCTAAAATCTGTACTTCAATGTGTTTTGGTTCCACTAAGAACTTTTCAATAAAAATATCATCGTTGCCAAAGGCTTTAGCTGCTTCGGTTTTGACTAATTCAAAAGCCGGTTTTACTTCTTCGGGTTTTTCACAACGACGCATACCGCGTCCTCCACCACCGGCAGCGGCTTTTAAAATAACCGGATAGCCAAAAGAATTCGCTAGTTCTAAGGCTTGGTCGGCATCCTTTAGCGGTTCTTTTGAACCAGGAATAATCGGAACGCCAGCGGCAATCGCAATTTCTTTGGCATTCAGTTTATCTCCCATCTTTTCAAGGATTTGACTGGAAGGACCAATGAATTTAATGCCAGCTTCTTCACAAGCACGCGCAAAATCGGCATTCTCCGATAAGAAACCATAACCAGGGTGAATCGCATCAACCCCACGTCGTTTAGCTAAGTCGATAATGGCGGGAATATCTAAATAAGCCCCAACCGGACTATCGTTTTCACTAATTAAATAGGCTTCATCCGCACGAACACGGAACTGGCTGTTAATGTCTTCTTTGGAGTAAATGGCTACCGTATGAATTCCCAAATCGTAACAGGCACGAAAGATACGAATGGCAATTTCTCCACGATTGGCCACTAATACTTTGTTAAAGTGTTTTTTATTCATATGTTTCACTCCTTCTAAGGGCTTTTTTATTATAACAGATTCAAAAAGGGAAGAAGGGAATTCGTGCTAAAATAATCCTGTCAAATAGGAGGCATGTAAAATGATTCAAGGAATTCATCATGTATGTTTAAAAGCCGATACCCAGGAAAACTATACAAAAGCCATAACGTTTTACACCGAAGTTTTAGGTTGTTCCATAAAACGCCAATGGGATTCCGGCATTATGTTAGATACCGGACATGGGCTGATTGAAATCTTCAATCAAGCTGATACACCCCTGGACCAAGGGGTGATTCGCCATTTTGCCCTGGCAACCGATTGTGTGGATGATTGCGTGGCAGCTATCCAAAAAGCCGGGTATCCGATTACCGTTCCCTGCAAAGAAGTAACCATTCCTTCCGAACCACCTTTTCCTATCCGTATTGCTTTCTGCCAAGGTCCGATGGGCGAAGAAATTGAATTGTTTCAAGAATTGTAGTTTGGTCTAGCAGTTCGGGGGGGGTTCGTGTATAATTGACTTAGCGCATGTCCCATTCATGTGCCCGATTTTTGCTCATTTGTTTCAATCCCTTTCCCGAAACAAATGGCATTTACTAGGGTGTCTATGGCAGGCACCTTTTTCTTTGTGAAAAAAATCGCTTGTCATCCTGAAAAAGCTGTGCTAGACTTTGAACGTAGATAAATCAATAAGTTCTTCGGGGCAAGGTGTAATTCCTTACCGGCGGTCAAAGTCCGCGACCCATGAAAATGGTTGATCTGGTGAAATTCCAGAACCGACAGTATAGTCTGGATGGTAGAAGAAAAAAAGAATTTTTTGTCATTGTCAAACCCTGAGAAGCTTATTCTTGGGGCTTTTTTAGCTTTCTAGAACTTAGTGTTTATCACAAGGAGGAGAAAGAATGAAAAACTGGAGTATTCAAAAAATGGTATTAACCGCGATGTTGGCAGGGGTAGCCGGGGCTTTAATGTCTTTAGAATTTGCCTTACCATTCATGCCACCATTCTACAAAATTGATTTTAGCGATGTACCAAGTATTATTGCCTTATTTAGTGCTGGACCGGTTTCTGCGGCAGCTGTTGAAGTTATTAAACTCGTTGTCAAAGTAGCTACGGTAGGAACCAATACCGCATATGTTGGGGAGTTAGCCAATCTTTTAGGCATTGCCTTATTTGTGATTCCTACCTGGCTGGTTTACACCAAGATGGGAAAAACCCGTAAAGCCGTTTGGGTATCGTTACTTGTCGGAATCATCGTACGTACTGCCTTTGCGTGCTTCTGTAATGCCTTTATTACTTTGCCACTCTATGCCAAAGCGATGGGTATGCCACTGGATGCAGTAGTAAAGATGGTTGGTTCAGTCAATCCAAGCATTAAAGATTTAACATCCTTTATCGCCTTAGCCACCATTCCTTTCAATATTATTAAGATTGGTGCCAACTATGTGATTGGTTATCTTTTAATGGATCGTTTGGCTGCAGTTCGTCCAAGCTTTAAATTTATTTATGAAGGAAAAAATGCATGATTCAGAACTATCAAGATCTAACGCGTCTGGAAATGGAAGCCATCGATAAAGAAAATACCCTTGTCTTACTTCCTTTAGGAGCTATCGAACAACATGGAAACCAAGCTCCATTAGGAACCGATGCCATTATTGCGAAAGCGATGTGTGAAACCATTCAAACAGAAATGGAGAAAACCAATCCGGATTTTCCCATGCTCGTATTTCCGGTATTACCCGTTGGTTTGAGTACCGAGCATAAAGATTTTTGTGGGTCGATTACCTTGAAACCAATGACGTATTATCACGTTTTATATGATATTTGTGAAAGTCTGGCCCATCATGGCTTTAAGAAAGTTGTGTTGTTAGTATGTCATGGAGGCAATACACCAGTTGCCCAATTGATTTCCCGCGAAATCCGCAGTGATTTTGGCTTATGTCCGTTTGTGTTATCGGCAGGGGCCTTTGATGATCCAAGCGTACAGGCAACGATTTCCGAAGACAATGATTTTGATTTCCATGGTGGAGAAATGGAAACGTCTATGGTGATGGCCGTGGATGAGAACTTAGTCAAACTTGAAACCAGCGAAAAAGGAATCCAAAAAAATCAAACACTTCAACTTCATGCTGGCTGGTTGGCAAGTGACTGGGTAACCGAACAAGGCAAACCCATTGGGATTGGTGGTGATCCTAAAGGTGCAAGTGCCGAAAAAGGCAAACTTATTCTGAAAATCAGTGCCCAACAAATCATAGAACAGCTTTTAAAAATCCATCATGCGAAGCTCTAAAACCTCGAAAGAGGTTTTTTCTTTGGGAAAACTTTGGTAGTATGAACCTATAGTGAGGCAAATATGAATCAAGTAATTTATGTAACAGGACATCGTCATCCCGATACCGATTCGGTAGCCGCGGCGATTGCCTATTCTTCATTAAAAAAGCGCCAGGGTTTGAATTGTATTCCCTGCCGTTTGGGTGAATTAAACGATGAAACCAAATATCTATTAGATCGTTTTGGTTTCGAACAACCCTATCATTTAAAAGATGCCCGGGTAACCTTATCAGAAATCCAGTTAAGTGAACCCGTAATGGTACAAAGAGATACAACGATTTATGAAACCGTGCAATTAATGGAAAGTAAACATATTCCCATGATTGCGGTTGTTGATGAACAAGAACACTTTTTAGGCATTGTGACCTATCAAGATATTTCGATGGTTGGAATGGGGGATACTTCTTTTGGCATTGATCTATTGAAACAAACAACTGTTGAGGCCATTGCGAAAACCTTAAATGGAAAAATTGTCTATGCCAGCCCACAAACCCACTTAAATGGAAAAGTCAGCATTGTGGCCATGACCAAACACGGTTTAGATAATTATGAAGTCAAAGATCGAATCGTCATGTTGGGCGATGATACCCAGGCCCAAGTCGATGCGATTGAAAAAGGCGCTGGTCTACTCATTGTGGTTTGGGCCCAAACCATTGATGAAAAAGTCATTGCCTTAGCCAAAGAAAAACAATGTTCCATTGTGATTAGTGGACATGGAGCGATGAATACTTCACGATATTTATACTTTGCGCCACCAATTCATTTATTGATGAATGAAAAAGTTATCTCCTTCCATGAATGGGAAGTAGCCGAAGATGTACTAAAGAAAATGTTGAAAACACGTTTTCGTACCTATCCTGTTTTAGACCAAGAGGAAAAGTATGTCGGTTATGTCATGCGTTATGATATCTTGAATTCAAAGAACAAATCCATTGTGATGGTTGATCATAACGAATTCAGTCAATCCGTTCGAGCTATTGAAAAAGCCGAATTATTGGAAGTCATTGACCACCACCGTATATCAGATTTCTCTACCCAGTTGCCGGTATCTTTCCGAAATGAAATCGTGGGTAGTACCGCAACCATTTTGACGGAGATGTTTCAAGAAAGACAAATCTTTATTGAAAAGAATCTGGCTGGCTTGTTGCTTGGAGCCATTATTTCCGATACGTTGAAATTCCGTTCTCCAACCACAACGCAGAAAGATATCTTTATGGCCAATATCCTAGCCCAGATTGCTGGTTTAAATATTGATGAATTTGCCGAAGAGATGTTTACCGTAAGTACCGATATTTCCAATAAGACAATGGAAGAAGCTTTGCGTACCGATATTAAACAGTTTGATATTGAAGATCAAAATGTTTTGATCAGTCAGGTTATTATTTATAATTACCATGCTACCGATAATCGGGAAGCCGAAATTGAAGAAGCCTGCCAAACGATTTTATCGCGTTCGGAAGCTCAGACGATTGTGGCTGTCTTTACCTCAATTATTGATTCTGGATCGGTTGTCTTTGCGAAAGGAAAGTGTGCGGAATGGGTCTATGAAGCCTTCCCAGAAGACGCTACTTCGTTCCAAGAAGGTCTCTTATCTCGCAAGAATCAGATCATCCCTAAACTGGCAGATGTATTCTCCCATCATTAAGTCATCACTATGATGACTTTTTTTGCTATAATGGGGAAAAGGAAGTACAACTATGAAATTAAAAAAGAAACGTTTAACGTCTGCCCGGATTATTATTGGCGGGTTCATGGGCGTTATTTTAATTGGTGCCTTTTTATTGATGTTGCCCATTTCTTCTAAGTCTGGGGCTGTGACACCATTTATTAATGCGCTGTTCACTTCGACTTCTGCCGTATGTGTAACAGGCTTGGTTGTGTACGATACCGCAACCTATTGGACTTGGTTTGGTCAATTTGTGATTCTACTCTTAATTCAGATTGGCGGTATGGGTGTGGTCACCATTGCCTTATCTTTGACCATGTTATCAGGACGTAAGATTGGTCTACTCCAAAGAGCAACGATGCAAGACTCCATTAGCGCACCGCGTATGGGAGGCATTATAAAAATGCTGCGCTTTATTTTAAAGGGCGTTTTTCTTTTGGAAGCGCTAGGGGCTTTGGCCATGACCTTTGTCTTTATTCCGATGTTTGGCTGGATCCAGGGAATCTGGTTCTCTATTTTCCATTCTATCTCGGCTTTCTGTAATGCCGGTTTTGATTTGATGGGGGTCTATGAACCATTTTCTTCCGTTACCTATTTTGCCGGTAACCCAATTATCAATATCACAATTATGTGTTTGATTGTCTTAGGTGGAATTGGCTTCTTTGTCTGGCATGATATTGTGAAGTACAAAAACCATTTTCGCAAGTATTCCCTGCAGTCAAAAGTCGTTCTATGTATGACGTTCTGCTTGATTGTCTTACCATCGATTTATTTCTATTTCTTCGATTTTGCGTCGATTCATAGCGTATCAGAAAGAATCTTTATGTCTCTGTTCCAATCGGTTACAGCACGTACTGCTGGTTTCAATACGGCCAATTTTGGCAAGATGTCACAAACCGGTATTATGGTGATGATCCTTTTGATGTTGATTGGAGGCAGTCCAGGTTCAACAGCTGGTGGTATGAAAACGACAACCTTTGCGGTTATGTTAGCTAATTTAGTGGGTATTTTCCAAAAAGGAAAAGCACATTTATTTAGACGCCGGATTGAAGAAACAACCGTGCGCAGTGCATCGGCTATCTTTATGTTGTATATTACTTTATTTATTAGTGCCGCGATGATTATTAGTCGAGTGGAAGGCTTAAGCATCTTAGATTGTATGTTTGAAACTTCTTCAGCGGTTGCCACCGTGGGATGTACGATGGGAATTACGCCACATTTAATGAGCATCTCCAAAGCAATCTTAATTGCTTTGATGTATTTTGGACGGGTAGGAGCCTTGACTTTACCATTTGCGCTGGCACGTTCGGATCGATATGTAAACAGTTTACCAGAAGAAAGTATTGTGGTTGGATAGGAGAACAAGATGAAACAAGTATTATTAATAGGTTTAGGAAGATATGGGCAAAATATTGCCGTTCGATTAAATGAAATGGGACATCAGGTGATGGCCGTCGATAAAGATGAAAAAAGGGTCAATGCGATTTTGGATATCGTTACCAATGCCCAAATTGGGGATAGTACCGATCGTGAATTCCTAGAATCACTCGGGGTACGAAATTTTGATTATGTCATTATTGCCATTGCCGGGGATTTTGAAAGTTCCATGATCACAACTGTCATGGTCAAAGAACTTGGCGCACCAAACGTTATTTCCCGGGCCAGCAGTGAGATCCAGGAACAATTGTTAAAAAATAATGGGGCGGATGTCGTTATTTATCCGGAAAAGACCGTTGGTATTTGGACGGCTAACCGCTATGTTTCAGAACATGTTTTAGATTATTTTGATTTAGCCGATGGCTATTCCATTTATGAAATCTCGATGCCAGACAGCTGGGTTGGAAAGACTTTGGCAAGTATGGATATTCGTTCTAAATATGGAATCAATATTCTAGCGGTACGTTCGGGAGAACATTTAAATGTAACTATGGATCCAAATGAAAAATTTGTGAAATCGCAATCTTTACTTGTATTAGGAAAGAGCGAAAATGTACATCGCTGTTTTAAGGTACGAGGATGATTCAAGATATTCCAAAAACCTTTCGCAATGAATATACACCCGTTGATCCCCAAGGCGATGATATTGTCTTTGCGTTTCAAGGTCATACGTTTTTAGCCAAAGAAAAAGATGGCCTTCTGATTTGTCCTATGTATAAAGAAATTCAGGGGCGAGTACAATATTTATTCGCTATTGGATCAACGCATTACTTCTTAGCTTTAGATCCACAGAAGTCTACAAAGTATGACTGGTTATCGGTTCGCACCTTGCGACATACCCAACCGAAAACTTTACAGTTTGCCGGAGCGACGGCTTATCATTTATATACCTGGTATCAAAAAAATCAATATTGTGGTTGTTGCGGAGCAAAGTTAGAACACTCTCTGCATGAAAGAGCGATGGTTTGCCCTAAGTGTAAAAATACCATTTATCCAACAATTGCTCCGGCAGTTATTGTCGGAGTTATTTATAAGGATTCCATCTGTATGACACGCTATGCCAATCGCCCTTATAAAGGCCATGCCTTGATTGCCGGCTTTTGTGAAATTGGGGAAACTCCAGAACAAACTGTCATTCGAGAAGTGCACGAAGAAGTTGGCTTAAAGGTAAAAAATATTCGTTATTATAAAAGCCAGCCTTGGGGGTTTGATTCCAATCTTCTTATGGGCTTTTTCTGTGATTTGGATGGAGATCCCACCATTACTTTGCAGGAAGAAGAACTGGCCAAAGCTCGTTTTATTCCCCGAGATGAAATCAATGATACCTACCAGGATTTAAGTTTAACCAATGAAATGATTTGTGTATTCAAGAAGGGGGACAAAATCTAATGCGAAACGTACTTTCTTTCAATGAAGGATGGACCTTATCCTTTCCCAAACACGAACGAGAAAGCCAAAAAGTTAACTTACCTCATACCTGGAATGCGATAGATGGAATGGATGGCAATGGCAGCTATTTACGTACCACGGGCATTTATTCTCGAACCTTTCTTGCACCAAGCCAACCTTTAGAAAATGGCCGACTATATCTCGAAGTTTTAGCGGCTTCGCTTTCGGCAAAAGTAACAGTCAATGGCCAACTGGCAACCGTACATGAAGGTGGTTTCTCTACTTTCCGTTGTGATATTACCGATCTCTGTAAAGAGGAAGAAAATGAACTGCGTATTGAAGTCAGTAACGAAGATACGCCATCGATGTATCCTGCATCGGCAGATTTTACTTTTTATGGTGGCTTGTATCGCGGGGTAAATCTCATCAGCGTTCCAGATTCACACTTTGATTTGGATTACTATGGTGGTCCAGGTATCAAAGTAACGCCAAAACCAACCGAGGATGGTGGTGCCATCTTTGAAATCGAAAGCTTTGTGACAAAGCCCGAGGATTTAACGGTCCTTTATGCGATTACTGATGCTAGCGAAAAAGAACTTGCCGCAGCTACGCGTCCTAGTACCGATACAAAAGTTTGTATTGCGGTGCCAGATATTCAGCTTTGGAGTATGGATGAACCAAACTTATATACGGTACATGCCTACTTGGAAAAACATAATGAAACGATAGATGAAGTCCAGGTTCAGACTGGTGTACGCAGTTATAGGGTTGATCCCGAAAAAGGTTTCTTTATCAATGGTAAACAAACGCCATTACGTGGGGTCAGTCGGCATCAAGATAAACTCTATCAAGGCAATGCCTTATCGCGAGAAGATCATTTTCAAGATGCCAAAATCATTAAGGAATTAGGCGCAAATACCATTCGTTTAGCCCACTACCAACATAGTCAAGATTTTTATGATGCTTGTGATCAACTAGGTTTTGCGGTTTGGACCGAAATTCCTTTCATCAGTGTTTTTAAACCTGGACAAGCAGCTTTTGAACATTGTCAAAGGGAATTGAAAGAATTGATTGTACAAAACTACAATCATCCATCGATCTTCTTCTGGGGTCTATCCAATGAAATCTTAATTGGTGGCATTAGCCAGGAGCTTGTGGATTGTCACCATAAGCTGCAAAAGCTCTGCAAAGAACTGGATCCAACTCGCTTAACAACCATGGCTCATGTATCTGCAACCCCAACCCAGGGTCCAATGCATCATATTACGGACTTAGAAAGTTATAACCATTATTTTGGCTGGTATACCGGAAAAATCGAAGATAATGGTCCGTGGCTGGATCACTTCCATAAAGAAAATCCGGATATTTGTCTAGGCGTTTCTGAATATGGTTGTGAAGGAATTCTGAACTGGCATAGTGCCAAGCCGCAATGTAAAGATTATTCCGAAGAATACCAGGCCCTTTATCATGAACATATGGCCCAGGTATTCGAAGATCGTCCTTGGATCTGGGCCAGTCATGTGTGGAATATGTTTGATTTTGGCTGTGCAGCCCGCAAGGAAGGTGGCGTAGCTGGTCGTAATAATAAAGGCCTGGTTACCATAGACCGAAAGATTCGTAAAGACAGTTTCTATGTCTATCAAGCTTTCTGGAGCAAGGTGCCGATGGTACATATTGCCGGTCGTAGATATGCTCAAAGAGCTGGTCAAACTACAGAAATCAAAGTTTATTCCAACCAAGATGAAGTAACGCTTTATCTCAATGGCCAAAAAGTAGGCAGTCAAAGAGCCCATCGCATCTTTTCTTTCCCACTGGAACTGAAAGATGGTTTGAACTTTGTGTGTGCCCAAGCGGGCTCTATAAAAGATAGTATAACTTTAGAAAAAGTGGAAAAAGAACCCGATGCCTATCGTTTACCAGAATTCCAGGAACGCCAGGAAGGCGTTGCCAACTGGTTTAAACAAATGGGACCGCTAGATTTAGAGGCACCGATGGAATTTAAAGAAGGCTACTATAGTATCCATGATACAATGGCTGAACTGGCCAAAAATCAAGAAGCTCTGGCTATTGTTTCTAAAGCAGCGAAACTATTGACCAATTTTGACGTAAAGCCTAATGAAGGCATGTGGGATATGATGAAAAATGTCACTCCTGAAGTCATGGGAAAAATGATATCTGATATGCCAAAAGGATTTTTGGAAAGTTTGAATGCGAAACTCATAAAAATCAAGAAATAGGAAAAAAGTGTGCAAATAACGCACACTTTTTGCGTAAATAGACGATTGAGCAGGTAAAATAGACATTAGAACATTTGTATAAGTGTTGAATCAATGTAAAAAAGAATTGTTCTTTGTTGAAAACTTGTTGTATACTCGTACTGTAAGTGTTAGACGTGAGAATCATAGAAGAAGGAGTAAAACAATGAATGTACAAGAATTAGAAAAACATGCAAACAATGTACGTAAGAGCATTCTACGTGCTGTATATTCAGCACAAAGTGGACATCCTGGGGGAAGTTTATCAAGTGCAGATGTTTTAACGTATTTGTATTTTGAAGTAATGGACATTAATGCAGACAATGTAAAAGGCATTGACCGTGATCGGTTTGTCTTGAGTAAAGGACACGTTACCCCTGCTTTATATAGTGTCTTTGCAGAAAAAGGCTTCTTGAGTGAAGAAGATATCCTTACCTTCCGTAAGTTTGGAAGCAAGTTACAAGGTCACCCAAATATGAACTACATTGATGCCGTAGATATGTCTACTGGATCTTTAGGACAAGGTGTATCTGCTGCAGTTGGTATGGCACTAGCCAATAAGTTAGATAAGAATGGACATCATATTTATACTTTATTAGGCGATGGGGAATGCCAAGAAGGTGAAGTATGGGAAGCTGCAATGGCAGCCAGTCAATATGGCTTAGATAATTTAACGGTTATGGTTGACTGCAACCATCTTCAAATTGATGGAAAAGTAGAAGACGTTATGAACGTTTATCCATTAGATAAGAAATTCGAAGCGTTTGGATTTGAAGTTGTAAAAGCCAATGGTCATAGCTTTGAAGCTATCAAAGAAGCTTTTGATTATGCCAAGAGTGTAAAAAGAAAACCAACATGTATCTTATGGAATACGGTAAAAGGTAAAGGGGTTTCCTTTATGGAAGACCAAGCCGGATGGCATGGAAGTGCTCCTAATGAAGAACAATATAAACAAGCAATGAAAGAATTAGGAGGAGAAGAATAATGGCAAAACAAGCAACACGTGCAGCCTATGGGCAAGCAATTGCACAATTGGTTCAAGAAAACGAAAATATTGTCGTTTTGGATGCCGATCTAGCTGGTTCTACAAAATCAGGTGAAGCGAAAAAAGTATGTCCAGAAAGACACTTTGATATGGGAATTGCCGAAGGCAATATGATGGCTGTTGCGGCTGGATTAGCTGCTTCAGGTAAGATTGCCTATGCATCTACCTTTGCGGTATTTGCAACAGGTCGTGCTTATGATCAAGTACGAAACAGTATCTGCTACCCTAATCTAAATGTAAAAATCTGTGCAACGCATTCCGGAATTACTGTTGGAGAAGATGGTGCATCTCACCAGGCATTAGAAGATATTGCCTTGATGCGTGCTATCCCAAATATGAAAGTCTTCTCACCATGTGATGGTGTAGAAGCTAAAGCTATTGTTAAAGCTGTAGCTGACATTGATGGACCATGTTATGTTCGTCTTGGACGTTTAGCGGTAGATACAGTCAATGATGAAGACTACAAATTTGAATTTGGCAAAGGTGTAGTTATGAATAAAGGAGAAAAAGTTGCCATTATTGCGACAGGTATGATGGTACAAGAATCTCTAGAAGCAGCGAAAGAATTGGATTTCAACCCAACCGTTGTAAATATCCCTACAATCAAACCAATTGATGCTGACTTGATCAAAGAATTAGCCAAAACGCATGATGCCATCGTAACCGTTGAAGAACACAATGTCATTGGTGGATTAGGAAGTGCAGTAGCTGAAGTATTAGCCAGTGAAAAAGAACGTTGTCCACAATACATGATTGGTATGCAAGATACCTTTGGACAATCTGGTACACCAGCTGAATTGCTTGATCATTATGGCTTAAACGCTAAACATATTGCGGATTTCGTTAAAAACATTTAATAGAAAAAAACCAATCGAAAAGATTCAATCTTAACGATTGGTTTTTTTATTGGCAATATTCTTTAATGTATTCTCCAAAATAAGGGAGAGCTAAAGAAATATATCCTTGGCGGGAAGAAAGAATTCCTCTTTTGATTAGTCGATCTCTATATACAGAATAGTTTGCAGCTTTATCTTTCATTAACGCTAATACTTCTTCTCGCTTGTATTCTTCTTTACTCGTTAATTGTTTAACGAATAATCGGTCCATGTTGGTCAATTTTTCCCATATTTTTTCATAGGAATAGGCAAATAATTCAGCCTTTAACATAGGGACAATTGCCTTTAGTTTAAAATTAGATCCTTGTTTAAAGCTTAATACGCCTAGTTCTTGAAAAGCAAAAGCATAACCTTTTGTGATGGCAGCCATTTCTTTGGCTATATCAATAGAAATATGTAATTTGGTTTTATACATCTCGGTCATTAGAATTCTATTCAATGGTTCAGTTTGAATTGTGGTTGCTCGTCTAAAAAATGTAAGATTTTTTACATTGCTGAGTTGTTGGATGTTTTCGTATAAACCAGTACAAACAAGATAAACCGGATAGTCAGCTCTTAGCCATCTTCCATATTCAGAAGCAAACTTTACCATTTCATCTGTTTTGGAAATTTCATCAATCCCAATAAGAATCTTTTTCTTTCTGTTTTGTACTTCTTGAATCATATTTTCAATCGCAATACCTACATCGAAGTATGGATCATTGGTTTGAGAGGTGCTGTAGCCAAATCTACCTCCTGTTCCCATGACAGATGCAGATACAATAATGCTCGAATTCTTTTCTTTGTTTTTGGAATATCCAGCATTTGATAACATTGAAGCAATTTGTTGCAAGGTATCTCTTGTCGGATTGATGTCAAAAACGAGCCATCCTTTTTTTCTGAGCTCCTCTTCAACTTTCGCTAAAATAACGGTTTTACCGGAGCCTCTTACTCCAGTGATTTTATAAACGGATTCCGTAGGATGATCATAAGAAAAACTTTCTAAGATTTCATTAGGCTGTTCTGTAGCAACATAGGTGTATTTTGGTGGCTTGCTGAACGTAGTTGTAAATGGATTTTGCATATTTGATCCTCCTTGTGTGATTTATAACTTTTTATACTTTTTATTATTCTTTATACTTTTTATCAATGTGCTTAGAGCTATTCAAAATTTTATAGTACTTATTCCAAGATTTATAAGGAATACTAAACAAACCCGAAGGATAAGCTGTTTATATTTACAAGACCAATGTCTTGTAAGAAAATAGAACTATGAAAAAACGACGGCTACATATTTTTCGCTTGTTGCTGGTGATTCTTGTTCCAGTGGTTTTTCTGTCTGCTTGTGGATTTGGTCTTTATCAATTGTTTAAACCCAAAGAAGAAGTAGTAGTAGAGAAAAAGCCTGTTCATCAACCAACGATAGAAGCTTTATTGAAACATAGTTTAGAGCCCATAGGTACGACCATGTATGTATGGGGTGGTGGATGGAACAAAGAAGATACCGCAGGTGGCAAAGAGACAAAGACCATTGGCTTAAGTCCCAAATGGAAAGAATTCGCATCGAAACAAGATGCAACATACGATTATACCCAATATGAATACCAGATTCATGATGGTTTAGATTGTTCCGGTTATATTGGCTGGGTTGTGTATAACACCATGGAAACCAAAAACAATCAAATCAACTATGTAAAAGAATCAGGATCTATCTTGAAATATTATAAATAAAAAGGTTTTGGCAAAATTATTCCTGCCCAAGACATTAAAAATTATAAACCCGGTGATCTTTTAGCTAATTCAGAACATATTTATATGGTCTTAGGCCAATACAAGGATGGAAGTGTATTACTTGTTCATTCCAGTCCACCTGGCGTACGGATTGCCGGAACCCCTGACCAAGAAGGAGATCTAGATTCACAAGCCATTACGGCCGCAAAGAAAATCATGGAACGAGAATATCCTGCCTGGTATCACAAATATCCCGATTGTATGGCAGATATTTCTTTCTTAACTGACTATGACCAATTCCGTTGGAATAGTAAAACCATGAAAGATGCCAAGAAGATCCAAAAACTAGACGCAAGACAAATCGTACATCTCTTGTATGATTAGAAATAGGAAAATTATGAATGATTTAGAGATTATAGAGAAAAATCCCCCTCAATTTGTATCGAATGATGCTAAGCGAGGCCGGAAAGTATTATCAACGATTGAAGATGAATTATTGCATTGTGATGCTTTTTGGATGAGTGTTGCTTTTATTACGCAAAGTGGTATTACACCTTTACTTCCTTTATTTAAAGAACTGGAACAAAGGGGTGTGCAAGGCAAGATTCTAACTACCGATTATCTTGCGTTTAGTGAACCAAGGGCATTGAGCAAGTTAACGGCTTTTTCTAATCTTCAGCTAAAAATCAGTATGGTTGAAGATGCAGGCAGAGGCTTCCATACTAAAGGGTATATTTTTAAAAAAGGGAATACTTATAAGGCTTTAGTTGGTAGTTCGAACTTAACGCAAAATGCCTTAACCGTGAATCGCGAATGGAATACGAAAATTGTTACGCAAGAAAATAGCGAATATTTATCTGATTTATTTGATGAGTTTAATGCTATTTGGTTTCATCAAAGTACGGTTTTTTATTCGTCAATCAAAGACTTGTACCAAAGTCTATATAGAAAAAATCGAACTTGGAAACAAGAAACTCCAATTGTTCAAAATGAAACTCTACGGCCGAATTCCATGCAAGAAGAAGTGATTCACAGTCTTTCTGCCTTGATCGAACAAGGAAAGTCCAAAGTTTTATTGATTTCTGCAACGGGTACGGGAAAAACATATGCTTCTGCTTTCGCACTACGGGAACAACACCCGAAAAAAGTATTATTTCTAGTTCACCGAGAGCAGATCGCGATGCAAGCTCTAGATACATACAAGAAAGTGTTCGGGGGAAAGTATTCTTATGGCCTTTTATCGGGATCGCATAAGGATCAGAATTGTGATTTCTTGTTTTCGACGATGCAAATGATGGCAAAAGAAGAAATCTTCCAAACATTTTCAAAAGATAATTTTGATTGTATTGTGGTGGATGAGGCCCATCGAACGGGTTCAAAAAGCTATCAGAAAATTATGCAGTACTTTCAACCAAAGCTTTGGTTTGGCATGACTGCTAGTCCTGAGCGAATGGATGATTTTGATGTCTATGCAGCATTTGATCATAATATTGTATATGAAATTCGTTTGCAGCAAGCTTTAGAAGAAGATCTATTATGCCCCTTTCATTATTTTGGCATCAGTGATTTCCGTATTGATGGCCAAGAAATGGATTTAGAAGATTTCCGTTATTGTACTTCTGAACAAAGAGTAAAGTATATCCTCCAACAAGCCCAGTTCTATGGCTATAGTGGAGATCGAGTTAAAGGCTTGATGTTCTGCAGCACCAAAGAAGAAGTCCATAAACTCAGTGAAATGATGAATGAAATGGGATTAAAGACCATGGCTTTAAGTGGGGATGATTCCCAAGAAAAACGAAAAGAAGCCATTGAAAAGTTGGTAAGCGATCAAGGCGATCACTTAGATTATATTTTAACGGTAGATATTTTTAATGAAGGGGTGGATATCCCTGAAATCAACCAAGTACTCTTATTGCGTAAAACTGAATCGCCCATTGTTTTTGTCCAACAATTAGGTCGAGGATTACGTAAGGCAAAAGGAAAAGAATACGTCGTTGTATTAGATTTTATTGGAAACTATAAAAATAACTACATGATTCCCATTGCGTTATCTGGGGATCAATCCTACAACAAGGACTCTATTCGCCGTTATGTATTAGAAGGAGAAAGAGTTATTCCTGGGGCATCGACGATTCACTTTGATGCGATTGCGAAAAAAGCCATCTTTGCGGCCATTGATGCGGCTAACTTTACCGAGATCCGTTTGATTAAAGAAAACTATAAGAACTTAAAAAATAAATTAGGACGGATTCCGTATTTAATGGATTTTGATGAATATGGGCAGATGGATGTTTGTAGGATGTTTGAAAATAAAAGCTTACAGACCTATTATCGCTTTTTAGTGAAATATGAAAAAGAATATACTGTACGAATTACGGATCTACAAGAAACATATTTAAAGTTTGTTTCGACAAAATTGGCCGAAGGGAAACGTATCCATGAGCTTTTATTCTTACAGATCTTAGTAGAACAAGAAGAGAATTTACTTACTTCTTTTGAAAAAGCCATGCAGGAACAATATGGTATGCAACTAAGCGATTTAGAAAAAGAAAGTGTCATTCGGGTTTTAACGAATGCTTTTCCAAGTTCTGCTGCGATAAAAACGTTTAAAGATTGTTTATTTATTGAAAAAGATGGTGAAGACTATCGGATCTCACCGGTATTTAAAGAACAATTGGAATCAGAAGATTTTAAAGCACTCTTTAAAGAATGTCTTGCCTTTGGCATTAGCCGATATCAAAAAAATTATACCCAACATTATGCAGAGACAAATCTAGTGTTGTATCAAAAGTATACCTATGAAGATGTGTGTCGCTTGTTGAATTGGCAAAAAAATGAAGTGCCATTAAATATTGGTGGCTATAAATATGATACGTATACGAAAACGTTCCCAGTGTTTATCAATTATGAAAAAGCCCAGAATATTCAAGATACGATTAAGTATGAAGATCGTTTCCTTGATGAAAATCATTTGATTGCGATTTCTAAAAATAAACGAAACCTGGAATCGGAAGATGTATGTAATTTCTTAAATGCAGACAAGCGCAATATTCAAGTACATTTATTTGTACGTAAGAATAAAGAGGATGAAGGATCAAAAGAATTCTATTATTTAGGACATATGAAAACCGATCCTTCTAAAGCAGAAGAAATTAATGTGGCAAATCGAAAAGCCGTAGAAATCCATTGGGAATTGGATCAACCAGTTCGTGAAGATTTATATCAGTATATTACGAATGGATAGTGAGAAAATATGAAGACAATACAAGTAGTAGCAGCCATTATTAAAAAAGGTAATAAAATTTTTGCGACACAACGTGGTTATGGGGAATTTAAAGATGGTTGGGAATTTCCCGGTGGGAAAGTAGAACCTAATGAAACCAAAGAAGCAGCGATTATCCGTGAAATAGAAGAAGAATTAGCTACACGAATTTCGGTAGATCGCTTCTTTCATACGGTAGAATACGACTATCCGAATTTTCATTTATCCATGGATTGTTTTATCTGTTCTATTGAAGAAGGAAACTGCACTCTATTGGAACATGAATCAAGTCGTTGGTTAGATAAAGACCATCTTTATTCAGTGGATTGGCTGCCAGCTGATTTAGAGATCGTAGAAAAATTGGAAAAAGAACTATAAAATGAAGGGCTTCCTAAGAAGCCTTTTTTATATAGGATGATGAATTTGCCTTTTTAAGGTACGGTTTTGTCTTTATAAAGAGAAACAAACTGTTTCATGTTGTAATAGCAACATGATATTATGATAAAAAATTGGGATAAAATCATAGAACGGAATTATATGCATATGAAAAAAACAATCATTAGTTTGTTGATGGTTTGTTTATTTGTGACTGGTTTAACAGGTTGTAATAAAAGTGATGTTGACAAAACCGATACAAAGAAACAAGTAATCACAATTGGTACAGACATGTATCCTCCCTATACATCGCTTCAGGTTCATCAAGCATGATCTTAGGTATATAGGTAATCAGAAAGTTACTGGTATTAATAATACCGATGATCTCGAAGTTCTTAAAACTTTGAGCAAGACGGAAGCCACGAAAAAATTTTATGAAATATTAGATACGCATAGAACGGGAGATATTACAGTAACGGCACATTGGACAAAGAATTCAGCAACCGATGATTCTACTAATGATACAGAAGTCCAAGATAGGGATAATCCTTCAGAGGATGAATCTATTACAAGTTCTAGTTCACAAGACTCTAATGAAGATGTAAACAATAATGCAGCGGAAGTAGACGTTATTAAACCGAAAGATCCCAATGAATAAGTTGTTTTATTTAACACTTTATGCAAAGAAAAACAGGCAAAACTCCTTTAGCTAAAGGGGAATTGCCTGTTTTGTCGTTTGTAGGTGAATTGCGTAGACTCTTAGTCATAGGGTTTGTATTCAACGCTTTTCTTATCGAAGTCAATGAATAGTTGGAAAGCGTTACGGTTTTCGTCTTCATCCCAGATTTCCACGAATTTTGGGGTTACTTCAATTAAGATTTCAGTGTCTTCGTGTGAATAGGCATTGTAGCTTTGCCATAAGAACTCTTTGTATTTCTTTTCGAATACACGGCCGGGTTCATCGACAACTAGGCCTTTGTTCTCGGCAATTCCTTCGACTTGGGTTCCGTTAAAACACATGGCTACTTGATTGTTTTTGAAGAGTTGTTGAGTCTTACGGAAGTTCTTATCGGTTTTGAAATAGATTTTGTCATTGTAGAACAGGCAAGATACGTTTCTTACCATAGGGTAATTGTCTACACAGCTGGCTAAGGCCATGATTTTCCAATCCCCACATTTTTTTTGCATAATTGCGACAGCTTCTTCAAATGTCATGATTTTTTCCTCCAGTTAGATAATGTTGTTAAAAGCACAGATGACAAGGATTGTCGTCAACAGGGTAAATAAACCAACAATATAAGCGGGTTGTTGGTGGGATTCGTGACCGTCACGAAAATCAACTAAATGCGATTTTCTTAAGGCTTGTACAATTGGTTTATAGAGTACAATGGTAAATCCGGTATTTAAGGCACCTTTTAGGATATTAAAGAGTAATACCCCTGGAATAAAGGATACTAAGACAACTTGGCGACTCATATTGTAGTAGATTGGATCAACGATGTAGTTCCAGAATCCCATGGAAATGGTAGAACAGAGAATACCGATGACTAAACCAAGAATAGCGGTGTTTTTGGTACGGTTGCGCTTATAGATATAAGCTGCTGTACAGGCAAAAGCACAGGTGCTGATAACATTCATGATTACATCAAATATATTACCACCGGTAAAAAATAATTCCAAAACACTTACAATACAGCTGACTAGAAAGCTAGACATCGGTCCATAGATAAAGCCGGCAATGGCGATGACGACATCTTTTGGCTCATAGGCTAAAAAAGCGACAGATGGCACTAAAGGAATGTGTACAAAGACGGCTAAAATCAAAGCTACGGCACTCATCATTCCGAGGTTTGTTAATCTTTTTGTTATGTTGTTTGTCACAGTGATCCCTCCTTGAAAAAGAAAAACATGCTCAAAACAAAAAGTCAGAGCATGTCCAATTCAAAAAATAGGTTACACAAAAAAACATAACCGCTTGATGGAATCTTCTTTCATCCAGACTTTACTGTTGCTACCGTAATTTCAACGGTTCTGCCCGAAGGCTTGCGGAGTTTACCGCCAGTCGAGAATTTCACTCTGCCCTGAAGATTTTGATTTGTAGCCTAATCATACCTATTCGTAGTGTTTTTTGTCAATAATGACTGCATTTTTCATGAGCTGATAGTGTATCATTTTTTTAATGAAAAAATTGAAAACGGTTAACTGACAAAAGTGATTGAAATGTGATTGAAACAAGTATAAAGTACTTTCTGTAAAAAAACAAAATGTGTACTTGTATTAACCCGCGAGGAGGCAGGGCAGTCACGGATTAATCCGTATTGTCGTGCCCTTTTTGTTTTTTTGAAAGGAGGAGCATCGTATAAAAAATGGAAGAGTTTACCAAGGAACTGCTAGAACAGTTAAACGTTAAGACAGTCTTTACAATTGGACCGTTTGCGATTTCCGAATCGGTTGTGGTTTCCTGGATTGTCATGGCTGTATTAATTATTGGATCGATTTGGTTGACCCGAGGATTAAAAGTACATAATCCTGGGAAGAAACAGTTGGTTGCCGAAACGATTGTTTCTTGGTTGGACAACTTTACCCAGTCGATGCTAGGAGAAAATGGAAAGGAATACAGTGGCTATATAGCGACCGTGCTTCTCTATATTGGATTTTCTAACATCATTGGCGTATTTGGTTTTAAACCGCCGACCAAAGATATGTGTGTCACCATTGCCTTATCTTTGATGAGTATTGTTTTAATAGAGGTCAGTGGTGTCAGGGCCAAAGGTATGAAAGGTTGGTTAAAGAGTTTTACTCAACCTATTGCGGTTGTAACTCCCATCAATATTCTTGAATTAGTGACTAGACCATTGTCTTTATGTATGCGTCTATTTGGAAATGTATTAGGTGCTTTTGTCATCATGGAATTAATCAAGATGGTGGTACCCGTATTTGTACCAATGGTATTTAGTTTGTATTTTGACTTTTTTGATGGCTTGATACAAGCCTATGTATTTGTATTTTTAACATCATTATTTATTGCCGAAGCAACGGAAGTATAGGAGGAAATAACATGAGTGTAACAGCAATTGGAGTTGGATTAGCAGCATTAGCTGTAATTGGTGGAGGTCTTGGAATTGGTGTAGCCACTTCTAGTGCCGTAAAAGCCATTGCGCAACAACCAGAAGCCGACGGAAAAATTATGCGTACTTTACTTTTAGGAGCTGCCTTAGCAGAAGCAACTGCTATTTATGGTTTCGTTTTAGGTATTTTAATTATTTTGATGCTTAAGTAGAAAGGAATAAAGGAATTATGCTAAGGATTGATTCCAATATTATTTGGACAATTGTTAACTTGCTGATTCTTTACGCATGTATGATGCGTTTTCTTTTTAAACCGGTTCGAAATATTCTCGCAAAACGAAAAGAAGAAATAGATGCATCTTTTGCAGATGTGAAGAAACAAAAAGAGCAAGCTCAAGAATATAAAGATCAAGCCGAAAAAGAATTGCAGGCAATCCAGGCGAACCATGATAAAGAAATGGCTGATGCCCGTATTAAAGCAAGCCACGAATACGAAAAGATTCTTGCTGAAGCCAACGCAAAATCGGATGAAATCTTAGAAGAAGCTCGTCAAAAAACCGCTGCCGTGGCTCGCGAAGAAAAAGCGAGAGCAAAGAGTGAAATCGCTGATTTGATCAGTGAAGCAGCAGAAAAGATGTCTGGCTCAAAAGCCGATGAACAATTATATGATGAATTCTTAAATGATATGAAATAGAGGGGGAAAACTATGGAACAGATTTTACATGCAACACTTCGTTGTGTAACCCCACCAAACGAAGCACAATTGGAAAAAATGAAAGCTTTCTTAGCCGAACATTACCACTGTGATTCTGTGGAGCTGGAAATCAAACAAGATCCTTCTGTTCGTGGTGGTTTTGTTTTGAATGCAGGCAATGACGAATACGATTGGTCTATGCGTTCAAGACAAGAAAGATTGAATGATCAAATTAAAAAAGCCCGTGATGAAGCCATTCAAATGGATAAAAACGGTTCTTTGATGTCCATTCTAAAAGAAGCCGTTGAACAATTTGAAGATTCAGCTACGAAAAATGAAGTCGGATTTGTCGATACCGTTGGTGATGGTATTGCTACAATATCTGGCTTAGAACATGCCATGTATGGTGAAGTTGTCGTTTTCGAAAATGGAACTAAAGGTATGGTACAAGATATTACCGAAGACGGGATCGGGGTCATCTTATTTGACCAGGAAGGAACCATTGGTCAGGGAACCAAAGTTTCCCGTACCAAAAGACAAGCTGGTATGCCAGTCAGTGATGCCTTTTTAGGCCGTGTTGTCGATCCATTAGGAAATCCGATTGATGGATTAGGACCTATTGATGCCAAAGAGATGCGTCCAGTTGAAGAGCCGGCACCAAGCATTATTGATCGTAAACCCGTTACAACCCCAATGGAAACGGGAATCCTTGCGATTGATTCAATGTTCCCTATTGGACGTGGACAACGTGAATTGATTATCGGAGACCGGCAAACCGGAAAAACATCGATTGCCTTAGATACGATTTTGAACCAAAAAGGTAAACACTGTATCTGTATTTATGTCTCTATTGCTCAAAAAGCTAGTACAGTGGCTAACTTAGTCAATACCTTAAAGAAAAATGATGCAATGGATTATACCATTGTCGTTACTTCAACAGCTGCCGATGCTGCAAGTTTACAATACATTGCTCCCTATTCGGCAACAAGTTTGGCAGAATACTTTATGCATCAGGGTAAGGATGTTTTGGTTGTCTATGATGATTTATCCAAACATGCCGTAGCCTATCGTACGATTTCGTTATTGTTAGGACGAAGCCCAGGACGTGAAGCTTATCCTGGAGATGTCTTCTATTTACATTCTCGTCTACTAGAACGAAGTGCCCGTTTATCCAATGAAAAAGGTGGCGGTTCGATTACTGCCTTACCAATCATTGAAACTCAGGATGGAGACGTTAGTGCATATATTCCAACCAATGTCATCTCTATTACCGATGGACAGATTTTCTTGGAAAGTGATTTATTCTTTGAAGGTCAGCGACCAGCCGTCAATGTCGGATTATCCGTCAGCCGTGTTGGTGGTGCAGCCCAAACCAAAGCCATGAAAAAGGCTTCGGGATCTTTGCGTATTGATTTAGCGCAATATCGTGAGATGAAAGAATTTACCCAGTTCGCATCAGACTTAGATGAAACTACGAAAAAGCAGTTGCAACATGGTCGAGTATTAATGGAATTATTGAAACAACCATTGAATCATCCTATGAGTCAAGCAGATCAAGTTATGGCTTTAGTTGTTGCGGATGCTAATTTATTGAATGATGTAGATCCGGAACTTGTCAAAGATGAAGAAATGAAATTATTGGCATGGCTCAATGAAAAGCACAGTGAATTTGCCAGTGAATTAAATACAACCCAAGTATTAGATGATAACTTGAAAGATCGTATTATTGCGGCTGCAAAAGAATATCGAGGGCAAAAATAATGTCAGCCATTCGTGAGATCAAGGATCGGATGACAGGTATCCAGTCTACGATGAAAATTACGAAAGCGATGTATATGATTTCATCGACTAAGATGAATGCCGCAAAACAGAGTTTGATGAATACGGAACCGTATTTTTATAACTTACGGAAAGTGATTTTAACCATTATGCGTTCGCTTCCGGATGAATTTACTCATCCCTTTTTGGATGATCGAGAATATGTCGAAGATGAAAACGAAAGAAAAGCCTTTATTTGCGTTACTGGAGATAAGGGACTAGCCGGAGCCTATAACCATAACGTCATAAAAATGGCCGAACAGATGGTAAGGCATAATTCGCTACATACGCTATATATGATTGGGGAAGTTGGTCGTCAATATTTCTTGCGCACCGATATCCCTATTGAAGAAAGCTTTTTATATACTGCCCAAAAACCAACGCTTCAAAAGGCGCGTTCGATTGCCTCTAAAATGTTGGATCTATTCGAAAGAAAAAAGGTAGATGAAGTATACATTCTCTATACGCGTATGGAAGGCAATCAATTTATCCCTGATATCGAACAGCTTTTGCCTTTTCATCGTTTAAATCGTGCAGTTGAAGTTGCAGGTGAGATGCCTTTCAACTATCAACTTGAACCAAGTCCAAAACAGCTTTTGGACATCGTAATTCCGGATTATTTAGCCGGGTATATTTACAGTGCTTTGGTTGAATCGTATGCATCAGAAAACTATGCCCGTATGCAGGCAATGGATTCAGCCAATAAAAATGGCGAAGAATTGTTAAGTGATTTATCTTTACAATACAACCGTCAACGTCAGGCAAAAATCACCCAGGAAATTACCGAAGTAGCAGCTGGGGCAAAAGCCCGTAAACAACAGCTGGAAAGAAAAGCGAAACAAGAAGAAAGGAGACGTGAGTCGGCATGCAATTAGGAAAGATTACCCAAGTCATGGGACCAGTCGTAGATGTTCATTTTGATCAAGTCCCGCTTCCTTTTATTCATTCTGCCTTACAGGTAGATAACCATGGCAAGAAGTCTATTATGGAGGTTATGCAACATACGGGAACGAATACTGTACGTTGTATTATGCTTTCTCCTAGTGAAGGACTTCAAAGAGATATGCCGGTCTTATATCGTGGCATGGGAATTGAAGTTCCCGTTGGCCAACAAAACTTAGGCCGTTTATTTAATGTATTGGGGGATACCATCGATGATCAAGCACCGCTTGAAACCGATAACTATTGGGAAATTCACCGTAAACCGCCAAAGTTTGAAGATCAATCTCCTGTAACCGAAGTATTGGAAACCGGAATTAAAGTCATTGACTTGATTGCTCCTTATGCCAAAGGAGGAAAGATTGGTTTATTCGGTGGTGCCGGTGTTGGTAAAACCGTATTGATTCAGGAATTGATTCGTAATATTGCCAGTGAACATGGTGGCTATTCCATCTTTACCGGTGTTGGAGAACGTTCTCGTGAAGGAAACGATTTGTGGACTGAAATGAAAGAATCCGGGGTTATTGAAAATACCGCTTTAGTCTTTGGTCAAATGAACGAAAGCCCAGGAGCTCGTATGCGGGTTGCCGAAACTGGATTGACCATGGCCGAATACTTCCGTGATGTAGAACATAAAGATGTCTTACTTTTCATTGATAACATCTTCCGTTTTGTCCAAGCGGGTTCAGAAGTATCCAGCTTGTTGGGACGTATGCCTTCTGCGGTTGGTTATCAACCAACTTTGGCTAATGAAATGGGACAACTTCAAGAACGTATCGCATCAACGAAAAATGGTTCGGTTACTTCCGTACAAGCCGTTTATGTACCAGCCAATGACTTGACGGACCCTGCTCCAGCTACAACGTTTGAGCATTTGGATGCGACAACGGTATTAAGTCGTAAGGTTGTTGAACAAGGTATCTATCCAGCGGTTGATCCACTTGAATCAAGCAGTCGTATCCTGCAAGCGGATATTGTGGGAAAAGAACATTACGATACAGCGCAACATGTCTTGCAGTATCTACAAAAATATAAAGAACTTCAAGATATTATCGCTATTTTAGGTATGGAAGAACTTTCGGAAGAAGATAAAACTATTGTAGCCAGAGCACGTCGTTTACGTAACTTTATGGCTCAACCATTCCACGTTGCGGAACAATTTACTTCCATTCCAGGAAAATATGTACCTCTTGCCGATACCATCAAAGGTTTCCAAGCAATTTTGAATGGAGATATGGATCAATATCCAGAAGCTGCTTTCTTTAATGTAGGAACCATTGATGAAGTTATTGAAAAAGCGAAAGAAGTATAATTATGGCAGAATTGTTCGATTTAAAGATTTTGGCTAGTGAACATGTCTTCTATGACGGAAAGGCCCAAGTCTTAACCGTTCATACCCCAGAAGGCAGCAAGCAGTTTCTAGCCCATCACTTAAAGAGTATTTATGCCCTTACCCCAGGTGAACTAAAGATTCGTAAAGAAGATGGTTCAGAAATCGAAGTGGTTGGTGGTATGGGTACCATGATCTTTACTAACAATCAAGCCGAAGTCCTTTTGGATACTTGTGAAACGCAAGAAGAGCTAGATAAGCGTAGAGCAAGTGAAGCTTTGGAAAGAGCCAAAGAAAGAATGCGTCAAAAGAAATCCATGCGCGAATACAAAATGTCCCAAGCCGCAATGGCTCGTGCCTTAGCGCGTTTGCAGTTTAAAGACAAAGATATTCATTAAGATAGGAACCTTAACTTTGAAAGAAAAGTATAACTACAAGTAAATAAATTAAGTAAAAGTCAAAATTGTGCTGTATTTATCGGTGATTTTGGCTTTTTTTATTTTAGAAATCATGATAAAATATAGTTAGACAATATAAC